>OATC01000295.1_pt1 | contig 14635 bp, 9 predicted proteins | sample 1475871 | NCBI WGS metagenome assembly OATC01 (sample SAMEA2579940, study PRJEB22360) | human gut metagenome | biome: human gut; feature: human-associated habitat; material: faeces | place: Denmark | collected 2008/2010
ACTCATCAAATTCTATCATTGGAAACAGACTTTACACAAAATAATTTACAGGCTCTGTTCTTTTTACTTTATCAAAACGATTGTGATCCTCTTTTTCTTTACTAATAATCTAGACGGATTCCAAAAACTCTATACGGAGCTTAATAAACATGCAAAAGATGGAATTCTAATTGGTATGGAAAATACAGGACACTATAACTTCGACATTGAAAGTAATTTGTTAACTGAAGGTTATAAAGTTGCCTTAATTAACCCTATTACCACAATGAACTTTAGTAAAGCTTCTTTAAAAACAAATGTTTTAATCGATATCCTTTTTCAGAATTTCTTTAACGTTTGCTGCTTTTTCGCCTTGAGTTACGCAACCTATTTTTCTCGTCTCAAGGTGATTGATTTTTTTATTGCTTCATTTTCGGTTCTAAGATACTCTATTTCCGCTCTTAAACGTATTAGTTCTTCTTTCTCAGGAGGAATAAGTTCACTTAATATTATAGATTTTTCATAGGCTGCTCCTTGCTATGTCGCTCCTTCTTTAAATCAAACCAAGTTTTACGGTCTAAGGATCGTGAAAGGAATTTTTTACTACGATTTACATCGGTATCGGCATTGGTAAAAACAAACACTGTTTCTGTATTCTTGATTATGATACAGATAAACAAATTGTTAAGCCAACATTTTTACAAACAATCTAAAAGGCTTCAACGCCTTAAATCAGCAGCTATCAAAACTCTCTAAAGGTAATTTCGTTATCGTATGGAAGATACAGATCATTGTCATTTCGTTATCTTCTTGATAAAAACTATTATGTAGGATTGATCAATCCTACTGTCACTGATATTCAAAAAACACATCGGCGTCACAACCTAAAAGAAGAATTGAACAAACTTAAAAGACATCTTCAAAAGAGTGTTAATGCCGTTTTTGAAGATAACAGTTTATTTAATATCAAATACGGTACTATCTATACGAACATTCTTAAACAACTTCCAAGCGCTAAGGTTATTTCTAATACTGATATTAAAACGCTAAAGAAATATTTTAGGCTTAAAGGCAAAGGGAATCGTATTATCTTAACTGTTGATACATCTAAAGAAGCTGTTAAGAATTCTATTGGTTTCCCTTCAATAGCTGAAGAAATCAATATAAAAAATCTTGTTTTTCAGATTGAACTCATTACTCCACAGATTAAAGGAATTGAAGAGTTCAGCGTCAAAACAAACTCACCTATTCTTTCTATACCAGGAATTTCGCGTTTCTCAAGTACTTCTATTTTAGCGAAAATTGGAGGTATAAGCAACTTTAATAAAGTATCACAATTAATAAAATTTGCAGGAGTTTCTCTTAGAGAATATGAGTCCAGTCAATTAAAAGCCCAACATACTATAATAACCAATAAAGGTCCAAAACATCGTAGAGAGACACTTTATCAGATTACTCTTGTTGTTATAAAATATAATTCAACATTTTATAAATACTATAAACTAAAAACATCTCAAGGAAAAAGTCGTCGATGTGCACAAGGACATTATGCAAGAAAACTCCTAAGGATTATCTACCGTATTCTTAAGACTAATCAGACATTTGATCCTGCTCTTTTGAAGTAATTTATATATGTTTTTAAATTAGCTGATACAAGGTTCTTTTTGTCATACGATTTTTTACAAATACACTATTCACTTTTCAAAAACTATAAGATTCTAACTTATAAAATATTTTAACTTTTCCATTGAAATTACTTGTATTTTATATAGTTAGCTCCTTACTGGTTTGTCCAGTAAAGAGGTTACATATCATTTAGATCGAAATAACGAAGACTCATTTTTATTATGGCAAAACTTACAAGAGAACAGAAAATAAAATTATATGAAAAATCAAGAAAAAACTGTATAGCCACTACCAAAAAGGTACAAAATAAGAAAAAACGTTAACTATTTAGTTAGTTTGATTGATTGATAAACACGTAATTGCTTATTAAAAAATAAATTTCTATTCCCATGCCCCTAACAAACAATTAATACCCCAAAGAAAGAAGCAATGAATATTATCAATCTATAAAGCTTCAATAGAATTTGCGTAAAACTTACAAATATGCTAATATGTTGCTATGCAAATACTGACTGTATTATTAAGGAGAGTAAAATGGCCAAATTAAAAGATATCGCTAAACTTGCAAACGTTTCAGTTTCGACTGTATCACGGATTTTAAACAATGATAACTCACTCAGTGTTACTGACAATACAAAAAATAAAGTATTAAATGCTGCTCGTCAACTAAACCATCCAATCAAACAAAAAGAAAAAATAACTTTTGCAATTATTCAGTGGTTTTCTCAAGATCAAGAAATAAGTGATCCGTATTATTTGACACTAAGGCGCGGTGCCGAATCCTTTTTAAAAAAAAATAATGTTGTTGTAAAAAGATTTTTCCACGATGATTTGGACATAGATAATAGATTAGCACAAATTGACGGCATACTCTGTTTGGGAAAATTCTCTAAAAAATATGTTGATAAGCTAAAAAAATACACACGCCGAATAATTTTACTTGATATGACTCTATATCCTTGTCGTGAAGTATCAATCGTATTAGATTTTGATGATGCGGTTAAACAAGTGATACAATACTTATGTATTTACGGGCACAGAAAAATCGGCTATTTAGGAGGAATAGAATTCGTTGATCAAAGCCAAGAAATATACAAAGATCCTCGAAAAGAATCATTTATAAAATATTGCAGAAAATTTAACATACAATACGAAAATTATATTTTAGAAGATAAATTTAGCAGTGAATCTGGTTATAAAATGATGACTGAGATGATTTATTCTCAAAACTTACCAACCGCTATCTTTGCTGCTAGCGATCCAATTGCTATTGGTGCACTACGCGCTTTGCAAGATAACGGATATAAAGTTCCCGATGATATATCAATAATTGGTTTTGACAATATAGAAACTGTAAATTTTACCACTCCTCCTTTAACCACTGTACATTCACCTTCTTTTGATATGGGAGTTCTGGGTGCAAAAATTTTGTATTACAGTATTAGTAATCAATCAAAACCAATGAGTATTAGAATACAAATGCCATGTTTTCTCATTGAAAGAAATTCTGTAAAAAATATTAATAACTCAAAATAGAAAATATGTCACTAATAACCTTATAATTTATATTTTACTACTTTTGACAAATGAAGAAACTATAGCGAGTATTAATGTTCATATTAGTATTTTTAGCTTCTTTTTTAATAAAACAGATTTACTATTTATGGCAGAACAAAATTTTGTAGTGTTAACCCTGTCTCTAACAAAAGATAGGGTTTTTCATTTTTTTGCTTTAACATAAGTATTTTTCAACATTCAAAGGGTACCTAACTAGAATAAATAAAAAAAGAAATAGACATTAAAAAAGTAGGATAATTATTGAAGATTATACATCTTCTAGCCCTACTTTTTATTAAATTTTTTTGTTTAGTCCCTACATTATTTTAAACCATCTAAAAACTTACCTTTCATATTAGAGGTTCTTTACAGCTTCTTTTAACTTGAGCGTTAGAGAACGAACAATAATTGTTATTGTTGCAAATATTCTTTTGCATCACATATTTCTTCAAACTTTATATTTTCTTTTAGAAGATAATTAATTGCATCATTCCATTCGTCAATTGAATAATCATCCTCATCAATATACTTAATAAGCTTTTTCCAAGCATTAGTGTCATGTAAATCGGAAATATAATTTAAGTAACATTTCTTTCTGAGATATTCTAACATTTTACTACTGTTCTCTATACACTCTTAACATCATTCATTAAACGGTTATTTTTAACAACATAGGTATATGTATTATTTATAGGCTGCCTATTAAGCTTTTCATCACTTGTTTTGAACCTATTTATTTCTTTCAGAATAAACTCAATACGATAGCCATTTTTTAATATTACATTTACATTTTCTTGCTTGTTTGATTTATTGCCCACAAATTCTTTTTTGTATATTTCTTGATCATTTTGATCTTTAATAACTATAGTTACATAAGTATTCTTAAAATATGAATGCGGTTGACCTGAATTAATCCTTAAAACAGTACGCTGACTATCATCGGCATAATGAACCAAATTTGCAAAATTGTTATTTCCTAATCCATATAGGGATATTTGCTGTACCATATTCGATGCTTTATTAATCAATTCGTATAGTTCCTGCAAATATGGGCCTTTTTGTAAACTGTCAACACCTTTTTTTGCACTTTCTATTTTTTGTTGGGTGACTTCTTCATTTAATTTTTGATAAGTATTATCACTAAATAAAGAATATACGTTATTCCTAGCATTTTTTTGCGAAATAGCAGCTGCAATAACCGGATAAGATTTGAATGCTTTCTCCGCATCATCAAGTAATTGAGAGAATTCTTTACTTGATAGCGTTTTTGCCATTAGATTGATTTTATCCTGCCAAGCAAAGTAATTAAGCGGTTCTTTTTCAATTGATTTATTGATGCACATAAGTTTTTTATTACTATCTTTGGTGTTTTTTGCTTTATATCGTTCGTATTCTGATTCTTTAAACCGTTCTGAATTTAAACTATAATAATGGTTTATAAAAATATATGGTAACGTTGTATTTGCATTTGCACATTTATTCCAACCAAATACGTCATACCCTAACTTGTAATCATGTTGTGAATCAAGATAAATATACGCACAATGTCCCGGTTGCCCTACCGGGAACGCAGGCACACCATAAGCTTGTGCCACAACACTTCCTAGTTTTGACATAGCACCGCATACACCACCATATTTAATAACTTCTTTGATTGTTGGATTAGGTCCATAAAATTGATTACCATGAACACTAGCCCCTGTATCCGGATTTACAGAAACATAGCGTATTAAAGAGTAACCTTTGGTTATATTATTTCGGGTAATCATTCCTGGTTTATTTTCTTTAATGTATTCTCTTAACCACGCCATATCCTCGTCGGTAATCTTTGCATTTACAACATTTCTCATTTCTTGTGCAGTATACCTTGAAAAATCCTCGAATAAAATATTATTTTTTTGTGCATCATAAAAATTTTTATAACGAACTAAAGGGTCTATAGTTAGTGACGAATTATACCAGGCAACCATGCCCTTATTAAATTCCAATGCAATAGCAATTGCCATGTTTAAATTAACCCCACTGTGCGAATCCTTGTACATTTCCCATATTTTGTACCAGATTTCCAAGGCTTCTAATTCACTAGATAATGAGTAATTATTTGTATACTGATATGAACACATATCCCCTTGTTTACTGGAAGAAGCATATCCAGCGCTTAAATAAGACTGCATAACTTCCGGTGATTGAAGTATCCAATTGATAAACTCTTGATGTTTTGAACTTTTTTGTTTAAGTTCATTCAACTGCTCTTGAGGTATTCTTTCAAACAAAGCAGCTTGATATGTCTCTATCATACTATCATTTGCAGTAAATTCAACCGCAACGCCATTTTCATTCAAAATAACGGTTGATTTATTCTGTGTTAAATTCAAAGGTACAGGTTCCTGATCCTCATTATAAAATTTTACTCGCACATGATGTTCACTACCAGTTAACCTTATTTTATAACCAGCTTTAAAATCAATATCAATATTTTCACTTAACTGTTGCTCTGTACCTATAAAATCTTTACAAAAAACAACCTCTTCCTTTGTGTTTAATATCTCTATTTTTTCATAACTATCTTTAAAATAGACATGCGGTTTTACCGGTTTTATATTAAGAGTCAACTTTTGTGAGTTATAATCAACCTTTAAAGTTGCATACTTAACATCACCCAACCCTAAAAAGTGTATATATCTATTTTTATCATCAACTCTCTCCAACCGACCGTTTCTAACAACATAAATAAAAGGATTAGAATTATTTTGTTTCAATTCATCATTATGATTTGTCTCAAATCTATTTGGCTCTTGTTTTGTGATTTCTAAAAAATAACCTTCTTTTAATTCAATATTTTCCCTTTTAGCAATCTGCTGCTCGTTTCCAATATAATTCTTTGTATAAATAACTTTTTTGCCACTAGTTTTAATCTTTATTGTAGCATAATTATTAAAATATGAATGAGGTTGCCCACTTCTTGTTACTAATTCTGCTTTATAACTACCATCAGCATGAAAATACAATTGCGCAAATATATTATTTCCCAAACCTAACAAATTAAATTGCTGCAATTGCTGCTCAGCTTGATTAAGCATTGATAATAAATGATCTTTTATGGGTTCATTAGATTTTTTTGTTTCATCCTTTAACTTGTTAATTTTTTCTTGTGTCACTTGATCGGCTAATGTTTTGTTATCTTCATTTTCAAATATTTCAAGTACTTTTTTTTCTAATAGCGACATTTCGTCAGTAACAGCGACATTTGAATCTTCAATCGCACAAACTGAAGAAGTCATTGTTTGTCCAAAAAAAACTGCTATTAATAAAACGATTACAAACTTTTTAGTTAACATACAAATTTTTCCTTATCTTAAGATTTAATTCTGTCACCGACTCTTCAATATTTTGAGCAGCAACTGAAGTTGTAGAATAAGTAAATTGCCCCATAATTCCTGTCAATACTAATAATAATGCTGTTCCTCTTTTTTTAACCTTATTATTCATGTTAGCCTTTCCTCTTCTTTCTATTTTTTTATAATGAAAAACCTGTCTAACATTAAGAATACTCTCTATTGGTTGAAACGGATAATCAATATATTTTGGTATTCTATACACTTCATTACCTTAAGAGCGTTTCTTTCTAAACAAAGCAAGTAAGGCTCCTAGGCTGACTACCAGACCTCCAAATACCCCTGCCAGATTGGTTGTATCGCCTGTTTTAGGAAGTGCTGTCGCAACTTTCGTTGTTTCTGGAATTGCCTGCACTTTTGTTGGAACAGGATTTGTAGGCTGTTCTGGTGGAGTAGGTGTTTCTTCTGGTTTTGGCTCTGGATTATAGTTATCTACATCTGTGCGTGGTTCTGTCACATAGGCCTTTACTTCGACTTCTTCCATTGTTGCATCTGGATAAGTTACTACAATCGTTACTGTGGTTTCTCCCGGTGTATCCGTGTCCACTGGTTTCTTCCAATCATACGTTGTTCCTTCCGGAAGATCGGCTTTGTTCTTGATTCCGTCTTCCGCTTTTGGAGTACCACCTTTATTGACGTCTACCTTCTGTCCTTCCGGAGCATAGGCATCCTTTGCTTCCCCGTAATCAATCGTTACGGTAGCATCTTCCTTAGTTCCGTTTGCATAAGTTACTTCCACGGTCACGGTCTGATCTGCGCCATCTGCAGTAGGAGCAGGAATCTCACCTTTGATCGCTTTGGATTTTATTGTTCCTTCAGGTGCAAGAACATCTGTTCCGTCCACTGTCACTGTAACTGTATCAAGAATGGCTGTTTCTTCCGCTTTCTTTCCGTAGTCCTGGTTCAGCGTGCCACCTTTTGCGTTGTATCGCTCCTTAACAACTTTTCCTACCCTGAGTATGCTATCATTCATTAGAGGGACATTATAACGATTCTCCACAACTGATCCATTAAAAGTAGAAAGTACATTTATTTCACCTTCATCACGGTCTGTAACTTCATAAGAAAATACAATGGTATCAGTTTGGTCACCTTCAACATATATTGCTTTTCTGTTTTCTCCACCAATAGTGAAATCAAGTGTACGATCTCCGACTATAAACATTGGCTGATTCATCTTTACAATGAATTTGACTGAATCTCCTGCTACAATGTGATCACTGTCAATCTCTGGTTTAACCTCCACTTTACTTTCAGTTATATAAGAAATATCGAATCTCTTACCTTCTTCAATCATCTCTTTAATATTAAATATTGAATATTTAATATGACCGTTATACTCATATAACACGCCCACATGCTCAGTATCTAATTGAACCAGGCTAGAATAGGCAAATCTTCTTGGTTCATACATAGTGCTTGCTACCCACTTGATTGAATCATCTTCTTGAACTTCTCCAACACGTAATGCACCCTTCATTCTTATATTACGTGTCTTCATGTCTGTTTCTTCAGCATCAGGATGTCCTACAGGATTAGATAAAATAATATACTCTTTGTTATTCAGCTCGTAATGAATTACTGATAAATTAACAAAAGGTTCTGGTATTTTGGAATCAATGAGAACATCATCCCAAGTTTTACCATAATCTGTACTCTTGGCAATCATCACAGTTTTTCCAGTATTACGCATAAACTGTAATAAATGTCCATTATTCAATTGCACAATCTGATTTTCTGTTAATTCTGTTACTGCTTTATCAAAATCTTTTGAACTTGTATGGTTATTATTTCCAAAAATTCTTCCATCATTTGGCGATTCTCCCATCTGCCAAGTCAAACCACCATCATCACTATATACATTAGCGCTGCTGGAACGCCCTAATGATTCTGGAGAAGTTATTCCTTGCTGGTTTGTATAGTATACAGGAAACAGTAATCTCTTGAATGAATTACCTTCTGCATTCTTTGCATCAATTTCCAATCCAGGTGCAGCTCCTGTTCCCAAAAATCCCATCCAATCTTTCTTTAAGCCGCCAGTGATATCCTGCGGAACAGACCAAGTAACACCACCATCATCACTTGTAAACAGCCACAAAAAATCGGTCATGTCAGTCCACAAAAGATTATGTCTAGAGTTGGGTTGAGGTTCTCCATTTGAATTATTTTTTGAACGCATAAAGATATTCCCAACAATTTTTTCAGTACCATCATCTTGCATTTCATATATGTCACCACGGGTAGCAAATGCAGTATCAAATGTCCCCTCATCAATACGCCATTTGGTTTTTTCATTCAATGAATTATATACAATACCGCCATCTCTAACAGTATATTTATTTTGACTTTTATCATTCAATGTTAAATAATACTTACCATCAATCAAAGTATGACCATCTCCCGGTTGTGAATGAACCGAACCTCTAGATTCTGGAAATACATCTACTAATAAATATAATTTACCATTACTATCTGCAATTAACACTGGGTCAATGGAAAATGCTGATTGCGTATGCTTGGTATTCCAATCTGTTGTCAGATATTCTGAAGTAAAATATGGTTGCGTAGGCATATCCAGTACTGTGATATTTTTACTCCATGTTTTTCCATCATCCTTGCTGATACGAACTACAGTTGCAATATCACCCCAATCATTATAGTGTTTTTTTCTGGCATCAGCTGCAGCTACCAACGTACCATTAGGTAATTTAACTATCGAAGGAATACGATATTCAAAAATGCCTTCGTCATATTTATCCCACATACTGGCTTTTTCACCTATAGCCTCATTATCTGTAATACGATGAAGCGTTTTAATTTCATCAGAGGACAAAACATCTCGAGTAATACTTACAGTATCTAGCAAACCTTTTAACGGCCACTGAACATTATTCTTTCTAACTGTACCGCCAACAGACAATGTATCAGCGCGTTCAGACCATGAATTATTATAAAACAATCCTGTAAATGGTGTTTCGCCATATAAGATACCATCTAAATAGACCTGCATATACACACCATTAAAAGTGTATGTAATAGAATGCCAATCTGCATTATTTAATAAGTTGAATCCTGTTCCAACCTCTTTCAGATAAGGTTTTCCGTTTCTTCTAATTTCAATCCCGATTTTTCCATTTTTTGGTCTTATATAAAAGGATGCATATTCAGCTTCAGCTTCACCAGATGAAATAGATAATAAACTAATTAATTCATTATTGGTTACTTTAGAATCGGCATCAAGACTGTAACGGAAAGTAAAACTTCCGCTTCTCATACTCATAATATCTTTTATTTTGTCCTGGTTTTCCTCACTAATAGCATCAATTGTGGACTTTTCTCCATCGGAAAGAATATTATCAAGCACCAAAATATTTCTATCACTTTGATCTACATTAGTTGCTTCTTCCGTAATGTACATTGACGGAATTGTTATTTCATATCTTCTCCGATTCATTTCATCTACTGTATCATCTGAAGAGTTTGTATACAGTAATGAATAGTTGGAATCTATTGCTATGATTTCATTTGGATTTTTCCATGACCAACCTTCTGGTAAAGCCACAGACGATAAGGATGCACCTGTTTTACCAACCAATCCGCCATTTGGTAAAACAATCAAACGAACAGTTTTTCTAGCTATCTTCTCTGTTGGTGTAATCCAACCATTTGTATTACTATTTACAGGAATAGCGCTATAATGAAGGTTATATATCCCGGGTTCTAAATCTTTTAATAGATCAGCTTCAGAACTGCTGTAAATAATTGCAGAAACTTCATTTCTTCCACCAACACTTCCTCCATTAACATACGAAAATTCATTATCAATAGAGTAATCGACTTTATGTGTGTCTAAATTAACAAGTATATCCTCTAATAAATCAGGTGTCTGTCCTTCTATCATAACAACATCTTTTACTCCAGAAATAACTGGTTGTGTCTTATAATAATCTTCCCTAGCTTTCTTTTGTTCATCCGTTTGAAAATATCTTACCCAGTCAATTTCTAATTTCTGCCCCGCTAAATTATCTCCAGCATTGCCAGCCCAATTACCTCCTGTGGCTAAATTAAACTGCAAATATTGCGGTCTATTCAAACTTTTAGCCGCGGCCTTTAATCGCTTATCATTGTCAACATTTAGAGGATCAGAAAACTCCATGCGATTATAAACGACACCATCCACATACCATTCGATATAATCTGGATTCCAATTGATTCCAAAAATATGATAAGAATCATAAAAATCATCATTGATAGAGATATTACCTCCTAATTCTGCTTTAATGTTTTTATCAGTCTCACTTGATAAATAAGAATAACTTCCATCTCGAGCTTCATCTCCATTTTCATAGTAAAAATGTGGTGTACCATATACTTTGCGGTTACTATTTTTGGAATCAGCTTCTGTTGTAGAACCTATTAGCTCCATGATATCTATTTCACCTGTAGAAGGCCAGTCATATCCATGTGCTGGATTTATTCTTCCATCCATATGAAAATCTGCACCCAGCATCCAAAAGGCAGGAAACACCCCCTGTCCCTTAGGTAATCTCATTTTTGCTTCAATTCTTCCATATAAAAATTCTTCTTTTCCCTGGGTACGTACACTTCCAGAATTATACTTTACTTCTCTAGCAGCAGTTCCATGTTTCTCAGTATTTTTATATTTATCATCCTCAGATCTTTCTGTTACTTCTAGCACTAAATTACCATTTTGTATATAAACATTGTCCTTGCTACTGCTGTAGTGCTGTTGCTCATTCCCTCTGATATTTCCGAGCTCATATCCCCATGTTTCAGGATTTAACTCTTCCGCGAGAAAATCATCATGCCAAACTAATTCATACTTATCTTGTTCTAAAACGGATACATCATCAATCGAAACATTAACATCGCTTATCGTGGTATTAGAGTCTGTTGCCCATTTTACCAATCCAATAAAAGTTTCCGTTCCTTTAGCAGTAAACTCAAAACTGTATGCTTTAGTTTCTGCATCCTGAATTATATTTACTTGATTTAGTACAGTTCCTTGTCCACCTTGCTCGTTGACTTGTTTAGCAGCAAAATAAATTCCCTGTTCGTTCACGATTTGGTCTGTAGTCACATTGGCGGAAACAACATACTGTTTTCCAGTAACAGTAGGAATCTTTTGTAAAATTGAATCGTCTATCGTTCCACTCGTTATTTTACCGTTACCGTCCACATTATTTATATTTCCCTTGCCATCCTCTTTCGTATTCCAACCTGTTTGGCTGGATGCGTAATTTTTATCAAAGCTGTTATTTGTTACTTTATTCAATGGATCAGGTGTATCAACTACATCCACAGAATCAGGATTTGAAATACCTGACGTTGTATTGTCATTAGCTGCTATCTCTGTTGCTTCAATTGTATCCACGGATTCAGCTGTAGAATTAGAATTATCCGTCACTTCTGCCTCTGTAAGAATTTCTTCCCTTTCCTCTTTGCTTGTTTCTTCCGGCAGGGTTTCAGAATCTACTGTTTCTGTATTTTCTTCAAGTGCTTCTTCCTCCGGTTGCAGTTCTGCTTTACTTCTTGTACCTGTTTCCGTCTCTTCGGTTTCAGTGATATTTTCACTTTCTGTAGTCACAGCAGGTGTGATTTCCTCAGCATGAACTGTAACTCCTGCACCAAAATATATGGCACAACCCAAGAAACAAGAGACCACACCAATACTTAATTTTCTAAGTCCATATTTGGGTTGTCTTTTTTCTTCTTGTAGAGGTGTATTCCTTTTGCCTCTATATTTGTAATTCATCTCTAAACTCCTTTCCTTGATTCTTTGATTATTTTTAATATAATTTAGTGTTTCATCCCCTTTTTAGTGTTTCATCCCCTTTCTGCACTGAGCTACAAAACATGCCATAATTTTTTGATTATGTCATAATTTTTTGTGAGTCAGTACTTTTATTACTTTTATTTTAGTAATAATAAGTAAAAAAAGTCAATATTTTTTTCATTATTTTTCTTCTTTTTTTGCTATTTTTTTGTTTGTTTTTATTATAAGAATTCTATAAATTTAAAACTATTTGGAAAATATGGTTTGATATAACAATAGCATGAATAGAGATTTTACGTTATTAATCACTAGAAAGGCAGTATCTGATCTTTCTATATTACATTAGTTAGTTCAATAGCTAAAATAAAATTTTATTTTTTCCCATATGTAATTTAAATAATAACAGAGTGAACTTTTCATTGATTAAAAGCTGGTTTATTACCATTGACTAGTTTGGCACATTTCCTGATGACCATTTTTGATCAAGCTCTTTCACTCGTAAATATAGTATTTTAAGCAGGGCGTTTTCATTCGGGAAAGTGCCTTTTTTTGTTGTATACATGATTTTTCTGATTGACGCTCCATAATCATACAGCTGCTCTACATGCTGAAAGTTTCTGACCCATACACCTACCGCTCCGGGATACTGTGACCACTGCTGTCTGAACGTTTCAAATGCACTCTTACAGGCTTTTAATGTTGGTGCTCCATATGCTTTTTTCAATGAACTTGTAAATACTTTGTAATCTTTGCTTGGCACATATTTAATCGAATTTCTTATTAAGTGAACCATACATCTTTGGACCACCACCTTTGGTAATATTGCCTTTGCTCCCTCGATACTCCGTCCATTGAAATAAAGAATACATCCTCTACTCCCCGGGATTTGATCTCATCAAATATCTGCATCCACTTGTGTTTGCTCCCGTTTTCATTTAACTATAATCCTAACATCTCTTTTTTTCTTTCAGATTATAGCCAAGTATCGTATATACTGCATATTCCTTGGCTTCATAATCGCTTCTAATGGTTACGTACATGCAGTCCACAAACATAAAGACATAACACTTTTCAAGCGGCCTGGTTTGCCAGTTCTCAAGCTCCGGTAGAATGGAATCCGTAATATCAGATACAGCATCTGCAGATATGGAAAATCCATAAATATCATCGGTGGTGTTTGATATGTCCCGCTGGGACATTCCTCTGGCATACATCGCTAATACCTTGTTTTCAATTGCAGATAGGTCTCTTAAATGCTCGGGAATCAGTTTTGGTTCAAAAGAGGCATCTCTGTCTCTAGGAACATTGCTATCCATTTCTCCTCTAGTTGTTTTTAAAGATTTACTGCCGTAACCGTTCCTGCGGTTAGCTGTAGTCTTAGCTTCTTTAGAATTGGATTTATATCCTAAATGACTGTTCAATTCACCCTGAAGCATGCTTTCAAACAACGGGCCAAATATTTCTTTTAATGCTTCATCCATATCTTCTACAGATTCAGAATTATAATGTTCCAATATTTCTTGTGCTAAAGCAACTGCCTTAGGAGTGGTCAACTGACATATCAAAGTTTCATATAGCATCAAGCAAACTATACTTATCACTTATATTAGATTTACATAATAGAAAGATAGAGTGTCTTGTGATATTTCAGCTTCGCCAAGCTTTGTTCAAATTACAAATATGCTGGATGAGGCATTTTCAAAGTATGGTAATCTTGAGGTGATGATTATACATTCAAATCAGAGATGGCAGTATCAGATGTAGAATTGCAAAAAGAAGTTAAATGATAAAAGAATAAAGCAGTCGATGTCAAGAAAAGGCAACTGTTTAGATAACTCACCAATAGAAAACTTCTTTGGAAAGATGAAAAATTAAATGTTTTATGGCTATGAATATACTTTTGAAACATTAGGTGATTTAAAGATTACGATGGAAGAATATATCGAATATTATAATACAAAGAGAATCACAACAAAATTAAAAGGACTAACTCCCGTACAATACAGGAATCAATCCTCATTAACTATCTAAAAATAAGTTATATTAGTGTCCAACAAATGGGGTTCATATCATTTATCTACTTACACACTTTATATTACACTCCAGGGTTGATTTAAAACTTGAGTCCAAAAAATCGTCCGCAGGCCCATTTGTATGCTTCTATATTGACATTTATATATTTAGAAGATGATTAATTTCCCTTGTAATATATCCATCTAATTTTTTGAGCCTGTAAATTATTTTGTGTAAAGTCTGTTTCCAATGATAGAATTTGATGAGT
>OATC01000299.1_pt1 | contig 14512 bp, 9 predicted proteins | sample 1475871 | NCBI WGS metagenome assembly OATC01 (sample SAMEA2579940, study PRJEB22360) | human gut metagenome | biome: human gut; feature: human-associated habitat; material: faeces | place: Denmark | collected 2008/2010
GCCTCGTTGCGCCCCGCCCCCCGCCGCCTCGCCCCGGCGACCCGCGGCAAAAACCCATGGATCGCGGCTTTATTCTGCTGCTGCTGCTGACCAGCTTCACCGGCCTCGCCCTGCTGGCGGGACGAGACACCTCGTGGATGGGCATTCTGCTTGCCATTCACCTCGGCGTGGTCATGGCGCTGTTTTTGACCCTGCCATACGGAAAATTCGCCCACGGATTTTATCGCTGTGCGGCGTTACTCAAGTGGGCGATTGAGAAACGGCGCGGAAAACAGGCGGCAGTCGCAGGCGACTAGTCCGCTCATCTTACCTCTATAAAAACAAGATAAAGACAATGGAGAGCAACCCCTATGACGCAACCCTCATCGCGCGCCGGTACCTTTGGCGCCATTCTCCGCGTGACCAGCGGTAATTTTCTCGAACAATTCGACTTTTTTCTGTTTGGCTTTTACGCCACCTATATCGCCAGAACGTTCTTTCCGGCGGAGAGCGAGTTTGCGGCGTTAATGCTGACCTTCGCCGTGTTTGGTTCGGGCTTCCTGATGCGCCCCATCGGCGCGATAGTGCTGGGGGCCTATATTGACAGGATCGGACGGCGTAAAGGGCTGATGGTGACGCTGGCGATTATGGGCTGCGGGACGCTGCTGATAGCGCTGGTTCCCGGCTATCAAACCATCGGCATTCTCGCCCCCGTTCTGGTATTAGTGGGTCGCCTGCTGCAGGGATTCTCGGCGGGCGTCGAGCTCGGCGGCGTGTCGGTCTATCTGTCGGAAATCGCCACGCCGGGGAAAAAAGGGTTCTATACCAGCTGGCAATCCGCCAGCCAGCAGGTGGCTATCGTCTTCGCGGCGCTGATTGGTTACGCGCTGAATGAAACGCTCGGCCACGATGAGATTGCCGAATGGGGCTGGCGTATTCCCTTCTTTATTGGCTGTATGATTATTCCGCTGATTTTTGTGCTGCGGCGTTCGTTGCAGGAAACCGAAGCCTTTCTGCAGCGCAAGCATCGCCCTGACACGCGGGAGATCCTGAGCACGATTGCCAAAAACTGGCGCATCATCACGGCGGGGACCTTGCTGGTGGCGATGACTACCACCACCTTTTATTTTATTACCGTCTATACGCCGACCTACGGTAGAGCCGTTCTGCATCTGAGCGCCCGCGACAGTCTGCTGGTGACCATGCTGGTCGGCATCTCTAACTTTATCTGGTTACCGATTGGCGGCGCAATTTCTGACAGAATAGGCCGTCGGCCGGTGCTGATGGGCATAACCCTGCTGGCGCTGCTCACTACCTGGCCGGTCATGCACTGGCTCACCGCCGCGCCGGATTTCACCCGCATGACGCTGGTCCTGCTCTGGTTCTCGTTCTTCTTTGGTATGTATAACGGCGCGATGGTGGCCGCCCTGACGGAAGTGATGCCGGTCTACGTCCGCACCGTGGGTTTTTCACTGGCCTTTAGCCTCGCCACCGCGATCTTCGGCGGCCTGACGCCGGCCATTTCCACCGCGCTGGTCGAGATAACGGGCGATAAAAGCTCGCCGGGCTGGTGGCTGATGTGCGCCGCGCTATGCGGCCTGGCCGCTACCGCGATGCTCTTCGTACGCCTGGGCCGCGGCTACCAGCCGGCAGAAATACCCCGCTAAAATAGCAACGGGCGGAGTTGACGCTCCACCCGTTTGCTTGCCGCCGTCTGGCTTAACGCGGCGTATTGTTGCTGTGGATCTCTTTCCAGATCTGGTCGCAGCGCGCCTCTACAGCCTGATCGTTCCCGGTTTTGCGCGCCTGGATGCACTGCTGATAATCCAGCACCCGCACGCTTTCCTGGGTCGCGAACTGCTGATGCTGTTTCTCCTGCTTCAGCACGTTCAGTACGCTCTGACAGGCTTCAACTTTATCCGGATTGCCCTCTGCGGTATTAATGCAGGCGCTGTAGGCATCTTTTAACTTTGAGTCTTCCTTAGGCGCTGGCGACTGGGTACAGGCAACCAGACCTGCTGCCATAATGGCGACAAGTATTAACTTTTTCATCATGAACCTCGGGAAATTGCGGCGGGTTTCCCCCGCCGCAGTGGCATCAGAAAATGGTGAACGGAGCGATAACCATGAACTTCACGTCGCGCTCATCCTGGAAGATGTTGCCGTAACCGCCGCTCCAGCTTGGGATATCGGAGTGGTTGTCGTATTGCGTAAAGTGGAGTTTGAACAGCGTGCCCTTAGCGCGTCCTTCCTGAACGGTGTACATGGCATCCAGGCTATAGGCGGACTCTTCCAGGCGTTTATCCGGGTTGTAGTACGCATCAGGCGAGGACATTCTCCCCGGCTTCGCATCCCAGGCATAAACGTAGGAAGCGCCGAAGGCCCAGCCCGGCATGTTCCAGTTCTTCATGTCATACATCGCGCCGAAGAACACCGCTTTTTCACCGTTGGCGTTGAAGTCCGAACGGTTATCCCACCAGATATCCAGTCGCCCGTTAGACGATGCGTAAGTTGGCGTCATACGCTGCAGGAAGTAGCCCTGCTGACCATCAGCTTTAACCCAGGTTCCTTCCAGACGCAGGTCCAGAACGTCGGCAACCTTATAGCCAAAGGTCAATGCCTGCAGCCACGCGGTGCCGTCATAGATATCGTTAACCCCGCCGTTGCTGACCTTATCGCGGGTGCCGTAGAACTGATAGCTGGTGGTTAACGGCGTGCCTGCAACATCAAACTTATAGCTGGCCTTGGCAAAATACTGGTCGATGTAACCCTGTGCCTGACCAAACGCCGCTTCCAGCACAAGGTCGTTTTTAAAATCATATTTGGCGCCGAGAGAGTGAAGGTAATCCACCTTGGTTTTCTTGTCGTTCTGGTAGAACTCATCCATCTCAATGTGCCACGGCGCTTTATATTCGTTCGTCCACATATAGGAGAAACTCAGCGCGCCCGCATCGCCGTAGTCAAAGTTCGCACCGGCTTCAGCCCCCTGATAGGTACCCGGCATAAAGCTCCAGTGCGGCGCCAGCAACGTCTGGCCGGTTGGTTGAATATAGCCCGCGCGCGCCCAGGTCGGGCCAAATTTAAATTTTGCGGCTGCTTTATACAGGCTGATCCCGCTCTTATCGCCGGAATAGTCTTCATCGTAGGTTTTATTACGCGAGGAGAAAGCGATTTCGTTCGGGTGACCGCTCTCGCTGCTTTCGCCCATTTCGATGGCGGTAAAGGCAGCAACGTCAATACCGAACATGTCGGCGGCATAGCCGGACTGGAAGTCGAGGTTGGCGTTCCAGGTGGAGTGCGACAGGTTAGTTTTATATTTATCGCCGTCGGTCACATCTTTACGGTCGCGCTCACGCTGCCAGTAATAGATGCCGCCGGTTAACGTTGAATCATCAATGAACCCTTCTGCTTTTGCATCCGGCACCATTGCAAATCCTGACAGGGCTGTGACACCAGCAATAGCCAGCGCCAGCGTACTACGTTTGCCACTAAACGTACGCATATGCATATCCTCTTTGACGTTTTAAAAGTGCAGTTACCAAAGGCAACACGCAAAAAAATAAAATAAGACTGCTTAAAAAGTGGTGCGGTAAAAATTCGCATAACCACTGGGTATAGACTATTTTTCGTGACGCGAATTATCAATCTCTTTCGCCGACCAAAGATGAAGATTATGACAAAGCGCACATAATTTATGTCTTTTTGTTTCAGTCGTAGATGTCACACGTTTGGCGGGTGAAGTGCTTGCAAAAAAAGAGAAAATTAGGGGAAATGAAAGCGATTACATATTTATATGCACTGGATGGAAAGAGTTAATAAAAGCGGTTATTACAATCTGTAAACAAGATTAATTCGCATCGCGAAAATATGAGGATTTAATTCTCTGATTCTGAATAAAAAAAACGCCGCAGTAAGCGGCGTTCTCAATAACGGCGGGTAGCTACGCGCCGACTTTCGCCCATGTGTCGCGCAGACCGACGGTGCGGTTAAACACCAGATTGGTTGCGGTTGCATAGCGGCTATCCAGGCAGAAATACCCTTCGCGCTCGAACTGATACGCTTTTTCCGGCTGCGCCTGCGCCAGGCTCGGCTCGGCAAAACCCTGTTTGATCACCAGCGATTCCGGGTTCATCACCGAGAGGAAGTCCTCCGCCGCGCCCGGGTTCGGTACGCTGAACAGGCGATCGTACAGGCGGATTTCTACCCGCAGCGCGGGCGCCCGGCCCACCCAAGCAGCCGCGAGCGCCGCGCTCACCCAGTGAATCACGCCCTTCACCTTGCGGCCGTCGGCTGGATCTTTGCTCAGGGTATCGGCATCGTAGGTGCAGAAGATAGTGGTGATGTTGCCTTCCGCATCTTTCTCCACGCGCTCCGCTTTGATCACGTAAGCGTTACGCAGGCGAACTTCTTTGCCCAGCACCAGACGCTTGTACTGCTTGTTCGCTTCCTCGCGGAAGTCGGCGCGATCGATCCAGATTTCGCCGCTGAACGGCACCTCGCGGCTGCCCATTTCCGGTTTATTCGGATGATTCGGCATGGTCACGATTTCGCTGCCGCCCTGCGGATAGTTTTCGATAACCAGCTTAACCGGGTCGATAACGGCCATCGCGCGCGGGGCGTTTTCGTTCAGATCTTCACGGATGCAGGATTCCAGCGAAGCGATTTCGATAGTGTTGTCCTGCTTGGTCACGCCGATGCGTTTGCAGAACTCGCGGATGGATTCAGCGGTATAGCCGCGACGGCGCAGACCGGAAATAGTCGGCATACGCGGGTCATCCCAGCCCTCAACGTGCTTCTCGGTCACCAGCTGATTCAGCTTACGCTTGGACATCACGGTGTATTCGAGGTTGAGGCGCGAGAATTCATACTGGCGCGGATGCACGGGGATGCTGATGTTATCCAGCACCCAATCGTACAGGCGGCGGTTATCCTGGAACTCGAGAGTACACAGCGAGTGGGTGATCCCTTCCAGCGCATCGCTGATGCAGTGGGTAAAGTCGTACATCGGGTAGATGCACCACTTGCTTCCGGTCTGGTGATGGTCGGCAAACTTAATGCGGTACAGCACCGGATCGCGCATCACGATAAACGGAGAGGCCATGTCGATTTTCGCGCGCAGGCAGGCTTTACCTTCGGCAAATCCACCGCTGCGCATTTTTTCAAACAGCGCCAGGTTCTCTTCCACGCTGCGATCGCGGTACGGGCTATTTTTACCCGGCTCTTTCAGCGTGCCGCGGTACTCACGGATCTCTTCCGCTGACAGTTCGTCAACGTAGGCCAGACCTTTATTGATCAGTTCAACCGCATACTGGTGCAGCTGATCGAAATAATCAGACGAGTAGCAAACATCCCCGGACCAGTGGAAACCTAACCACTGCACGTCGTTTTTAATCGACTCAACGTATTCGATATCTTCCTTCACCGGGTTGGTGTCATCGAAACGCAGGTTGCATTGGCCCTGGTAATCCTGAGCGATACCAAAGTTCAGGCAAATAGACTTCGCGTGGCCAATGTGCAGATAGCCGTTCGGTTCCGGTGGAAAACGGGTATGAACGGTGGTGTGCTTACCAGTAGCCAGATCTTCATCAATGATCTGACGAATAAAGTTAGTCGGGCGGGCTTCTGCCTCACTCATCGTGGGTTCCTCAAAGCGTAAACAACGTATAACGGCACATGATCTTACAAGCAGGGCGTAGAGACAACTATTAGTTACGCAAAATAGCGATCGGAAGGAGATTATGGGGGTGTTTGCGGTAAAAAAAAGCGGCGCAGGTTTCGCTGCGCCGCTGAGGCATAAACGCCACTCAGGAGTCTTATTTGCCTTTAATTTCGTACAGCGGCGTCTGGCCAGCAACCACTTTACCGGTTGCCTGGATAACCAGCGCGCTGTAGTCGTCGCTATTGCTGCATACGACCGGGCTAATCATCGAGCGCGCGTTAGCGTTCAGGAACGCAAGATCCAGTTCCAGAATCGGCTGACCCGCTTTCACTTCCGCGCCCTCTTCCACCAGACGTTTAAAGCCCTGGCCGTTAAGCGCGACGGTATCGATACCCATATGGACAACGATTTCCGCACCGTTTTCAGTTTCCAGACAGAAAGCATGGTTGGTGTTGAAAATCTTCACCACGGTGCCAGCCGCCGGCGCAACAACAATCTTATCAGTCGGTTTCACCGCCACGCCGTCGCCGACGGCTTTGCTGGCGAACGCTTCATCCGGGACCTGCTCCAGCGCTACAATGTCGCCGGTAATCGGCGAAACCAGCGCTTCGACGGTTTTCGCGTTAGCGACAGCCTGCGGTTTAGCGGCCTGAGCGGCGCTGTGAGGCGCTCCAGCCGCCGCGGCAACCGGGCCACGGGCAACTACTTTCTTCATTTCATCGCCGACGGATTCGGCTTTCGCACCCACGATAACCTGGATGGTCTGCTTGTTCAGTTTAACCACACCGGAAGCGCCGAGGCGCTTACAGGCCGCGTCGTTAACCAGCGCAGAGTCCGCCACGGTCAGACGCAGACGGGTAATACAGGCATCAATCGCTTTCAGGTTATCCGTACCGCCGACCGCCGCGATGTAGTTGGTCGCCAGCTGGGTTAAACCTTCTTCGGTATTGCTGTTGGCCTCTTCAGTGACCACGTCATCCGCTTTATCTTCACGACCCGGCGTTTTCAGATTGAACATGCGGATTACCGCGCTGAACAACAGGAAGTAGATAACAAAGAACACAACGCCCATCACAATCAGCATCCAGACGTTTTTACTGGCTGCCGGCAGGCTGTACATCAGCACATAGTCGATGGCGCCTGCGGAGAAAGAGAAGCCCGCGTGGATACCCAGCGCCGTCGCAACGAACAGGCTGATACCGGTCAGGATGGCGTGCAGGAGATACAGCAGCGGCGCCAGGAACATGAACAGGAATTCCAGCGGCTCAGTCACACCGGTCAGGAACGCGGTGATAGCAACCGACAGCAGCATACCGCCGACCATCGGACGACGCGCTTTCGGGGCCGCGAAATACATCGCCAGCGCCGCACCCGGCAGACCGAACATCATGATCGGGAAGAAGCCGGACATGAACATCCCCGCGGTGCCGTCACCCGCATAGAAGCGGTTGATATCACCGTGGAACACGGCGCCAGCGGCGTTGGTGAATTCACCAATCTGGAACCAGGCGATGGTGTTCAGCACCTGATGCAGACCCGTCGGGATCAGCAGACGGTTGATGAAACCAAAGATACCGGAGCCGAGCGCGCCCGCGCCCACAATCCATTCACCACCTGCATGGATGGCGTTCTGCACCGGCGGCCAGACGTAGCCGAAGATGGCTGCCAGCACCAGGCAGAAGAAGCCGGTTGCGATAGGTACAAAGCGTTTACCGCCGAAGAAGCTCAGGAAGTCAGGCAGTTTGATACCCGACCAGCGGTTATAGACGGCACCGCCAACCAGACCGGTAATGATACCCGCCAGGACGCCCATATTGATGGCCGGGTTGATAGTGACCATCGCTTTCGTCAACACGAAGTAACCTACCGCCCCCGCCAGCGCTGCGGCACCGGCGCTGTCTTTCGACCAGCTGGATGCGACGCCGATAGCGAAAATCAGCGCCAGGTTGTCAAAGATTGCCCCGCCCGCCTGGGCGATAAACGAAATGTTAAGCAGATCCGGTTGACCGAATCGCAGCAGCAGCGCCGCGACCGGCAGCACTGCGATAGGGAGCTGTAACGCCCTACCGAGTCGCTGAAAAAAACCTAAAATATTCATCTTATTCCCCCTATGAGACCCCGATAAGGCTCATTAAAGCCACTTTATTATTGTGTAACCTGGTTAAATTTTTAACTTACCTGCAAAGTGTCTGAAAAATTAATTCGTCTCGCAAATTAAATGGGTATTTTTTGTGACAATAGTCACCAAATATCGTATTCACCTCCGCCTTTGACTGGCTAACAACGAAAACTTATTTTATCATTCAAAAAATCAACACGGATTGACCCCGCTCGGCGCAGTTGCTGCGATACTCTTAATAGTATGCTGGCGCCAATCCGCCAGGTTCTAATTTAACTATAGAGGTGAACAATGAGACTGATCCCCCTGGTAACAGCTGAACAAGTCGGTAAATGGGCTGCCCGGCATATCGTTAACCGCATCAATGCGTTCAAACCGACTGCGGACCGTCCGTTTGTCCTGGGCCTGCCTACCGGCGGTACGCCTCTGACCGCTTATAAAGCCCTGGTTGAGATGCACAAAGCAGGCCAGGTTAGCTTTAAGCATGTTGTCACCTTCAACATGGATGAGTACGTTGGGCTGCCGAAAGAGCATCCGGAAAGCTATCATAGCTTTATGCATCGCAACTTCTTTGATCACGTTGATATCCCGGCGGAAAATATTAACCTGCTGAATGGTAACGCGCCGGATATTGATGCAGAATGCCGTCGCTATGAAGAAAAAATTCGTTCTTACGGTAAAATCCACCTGTTTATGGGCGGCGTGGGTAACGATGGCCACATCGCTTTTAACGAACCAGCCTCTTCTTTGGCTTCACGTACACGCATCAAAACCCTGACCCATGATACTCGCGTAGCGAATTCCCGTTTCTTCGACGGTGACGTTGACCAGGTGCCTAAGTACGCGCTGACCGTTGGCGTGGGCACGCTGCTGGACGCGGAGGAAGTGATGATTCTGGTGCTGGGTCATCAGAAAGCGCTGGCGCTGCAGGCGGCGGTGGAAGGCAACGTAAACCATATGTGGACCATTACCTGTCTGCAGCTGCACCCGAAAGCGGTGGTGGTCTGCGATGAGCCGTCCACCATGGAACTGAAAGTTAAGACACTGAAATATTTCAACGAGTTAGAAGCCGAAAATATCAAAGGTCTGTAATGTAGTCTCGTCCCGCGGCTGCCCCCGCGGGACAACCATTTTTGACAACCGGGGGTCGTAATGTATGCATTAACCCAAGGCCGGATTTATACCGGTCACGAAATTCTGGATGACCATGCGATTGTTATCGCCAATGGCCTTATCGAACGTATCTGTCCTCAGACTGAACTGCTCACCGGGATCGAACAGCGCTCGGTTGATGGCGCGATCCTTGCCCCCGGTTTTATCGACGTCCAGCTTAACGGCTGCGGCGGCGTGCAGTTCAACGACACGGCGGACGCGGTCACCGTTGAAACGCTGGAGATTATGCAGAAGGCCAATGAACGCTCCGGCTGCACCAGCTATCTGCCCACGCTGATCACCTCCAGCGACGACCTGATGAAACAGGGCGTACGCGTGATGCGCGAATACCTGCAAAAACATCCTAACCAGGCGCTGGGGCTGCATCTTGAAGGCCCGTGGCTGAATATCGTTAAAAAAGGTACCCACAACCCGGACTATGTACGCAAACCGGATGCCGCGCTGGTGGATTTCCTGTGCGAAAACGCGGACGTGATAACCAAAATCACGCTTGCGCCGGAACGGGTGGAACCGGAGGTTATCCGCAAACTGGTGGCCGCCGGTATCATCGTCTCCGCCGGTCACTCCAACGCGACGCTTAAAGAAGCGAAAATCGGTTTCCGCGCCGGGATTACCTTTGCTACCCATCTGTTTAACGCCATGCCGTATATTACCGGCCGTGAGCCGGGCCTGGCTGGCGCGATTTTCGACGAGCCGGATGTCTACTGCGGCATCATCGTCGACGGTATGCACGTCGATTTCGCTAACGTGCGCCTCGCTAAACGCTTGAAAGGCGACAAGCTGTGTCTGGTTACCGACGCGACGGCGCCGGCGGGTGCCAATATTGAGCAGTTCATTTTTGCCGGTAAAACAATATACTACCGGAACGGCCTGTGCGTAGATGAGAACGGTACCCTCAGCGGCTCTTCATTGACCATGATTGAAGGGGTGCGTAACCTCGTTGAGCATTGCGGCATCGCGCTGGATGAAGTGTTGCGTATGGCGACGCTCTACCCTTCCCGCGCCATTGGCGTAGACAAACAGTTAGGCAGCATTGCCCCGGGGATGGTCGCTAACCTGACCGCATTCACCCGTGATTATAAAATCACCAAGACCATCGTTAATGGTAACGAGGTCGTCACTGAGTAAGTAAAAGTATGACAGCAGGCGGACAGGCTCAAATTGGTAACGTCGATCTCGTAAAACAGCTGAACAGCGCGGCCGTCTATCGGCTCATCGATCAGCACGGCCCCATCTCGCGTATCCAGATTGCGGAACAAAGCCAGCTTGCCCCTGCCAGCGTAACCAAAATTACGCGTCAGCTTATTGAACGCGGACTGATCAAAGAAGTCGATCAGCAGGCCTCCACCGGGGGCCGCCGCGCCATCTCCATTGTTGCCGAAACCCGCGGCTTCCACGCCATCGGCGTACGCCTTGGCCGCTACGACGCCACCCTGACCCTCTATGATTTAAGCAGCAAGACTCTTGAAGAAGAGCACTACCCGCTGCCGGAAAGAACTCAGGAAACGCTGGAACACGCCCTGCTTAACATCATCGCCGCCTTTATGGAAAGCTGTCAGCGTAAAATCCGCGAGCTGATCGCCATTTCGGTGATCCTGCCGGGGTTGGTCGATCCGGAAAGCGGCGTCATTCGCTATATGCCGCACATTCAGGTGGAAAACTGGGGGCTGGTTGAAGCGCTGGAAAAACGCTTTAAAGTTACCTGCTACGTCGGCCACGATATTCGTAGCCTCGCGCTGGCGGAGCACTACTTTGGTGCGAGCCACGACTGTGAAGACTCCATTCTGGTGCGCGTACACCGCGGGACCGGCGCAGGGATCATCTCCAACGGGCGGATTTTTATTGGCCGTAACGGTAACGTCGGGGAAATCGGCCATATCCAGGTCGACCCGTTAGGCGAGCGCTGCCACTGCGGTAACTTCGGCTGTCTGGAAACCGTCGCCGCCAATGCCGCTATTGAACATCGCGTTCGTCATCTGCTGGAACAGGGTTATCAGAGCAAAATTTCCCTCGATGACTGTTCGATCAAAACGATCTGCAAAGCCGCGAATAAAGGCGATGCGCTGGCCTGTGAGGTGATCGAGCACGTTGGCCGCCATCTGGGTAAAACCATCGCTATCGCCATTAACCTGTTTAATCCGCAAAAAGTGGTGATTGCCGGGGAGATCGTGGAAGCGGAAAAAGTCCTTCTGCCGGCAATCGAAGGCTGTATTAATACCCAGGCGCTGAAGGCGTTTCGCAAAAACCTGCCGGTAGTGCGATCCACGCTCGATCATCGCTCAGCCATTGGCGCTTTTGCCCTGGTAAAGCGTGCGATGCTCAACGGGACTCTGCTCCAGCGTTTGCTGGAAAGCTAAAGCCGCTTTATAGTTTCGCCTTTCTCCAACGATGTCGGACAGTTCATGACCATTCAAAACGTAATTTGTGATATTGACGGCGTGCTGATGCACGACAATGTGGCCGTGCCGGGCGCCGCTGAATTCATCAAACGCATACTTGAGAAAGAGATGCCGCTGGTGATGCTGACCAACTACCCTTCTCAAACCGGTCAGGATCTGGCAAACCGCTTTGCGACGGCGGGAATCGATGTTCCTGATACCGCCTTTTATACCTCAGCAATGGCCACGGCGGATTTTCTGCGTCGCCAGGAAGGCAAAAAAGCCTATGTGGTAGGGGAAGGCGCGCTGATTCACGAACTGTACAAAGCCGGCTTTACCATCACCGACGTCAATCCGGATTTTGTTATCGTCGGTGAGACGCGCTCCTTTAACTGGGAGATGATGCATAAGGCCGCTTTTTTTGTCGCCAACGGCGCGCGCTTTATCGCCACTAACCCGGATACCCACGGTCGCGGCTACTACCCGGCCTGCGGGGCGCTGTGCGCCGGTATAGAAAAAATCTCCGGTCGTAAGCCGTTCTACGTGGGGAAACCGAGCCCGTGGATTATCCGCTCCGCGCTCAATAAAATGCAGGCGCATTCGGAACAGACGGTAATCGTCGGCGATAACCTGCGAACGGATATTCTGGCAGGCTTCCAGGCCGGTCTGGAAACCATTCTGGTGCTTTCCGGGGTTGCCACGCTCGATGATATCGACAGCATGCCGTTCCGCCCTTCCTGGATTTATCCCTCCGTTGCGGAAATCGATATCTTCTAAATAAAACCACGTCCTGCGACGTGGTTTCTTATTTCTAAGCCTCTCCTGAACACTTTTATCTAAAAAAAAAGCGCCATCATTAAATATTCAGCAACAAAAGTGCTCAAAACGTACTCTTTTTTCACTATTCGACAATCACAATTGCATTATTTCCTTTTCCAGCCGTAAACCCCTTGCGCCCTCCGCGCCTTTGCGGCATTTTCTAAAGCATGCACTGAGGCTTCGCAATAAGACGAAGTCTGCACAACATCAAACAAGACAGGGTAACGGAGAAGGCTATGTGTTCGATTTTTGGCGTACTGGATATTAAAACTGACGCGGGTGAGCTGCGTAAAAAGGCACTGGAGCTTTCCCGACTGATGCGCCACCGTGGTCCGGACTGGTCCGGCGTCTATGCCTGTGATAAAGCCATCCTGGCGCATGAACGCCTGTCAATCGTCGACGTCAACGCCGGCGCGCAGCCGCTGTATAACGCCGCTAAAACTCACGCTCTCGCCGTCAACGGTGAAATCTACAACCACCAGGCGCTGCGCGCGGAATACGGCGACCGCTACGCGTTCCAGACCGGTTCCGACTGCGAAGTTATCCTCGCGCTGTATCAGGAAAAAGGCCCGGACTTCCTCGACGATCTGCAGGGGATGTTTGCTTTCGCTCTCTACGACAGCGAAAAAGACGCGTATCTGATTGGTCGCGACCACATCGGCATCATCCCGCTGTATATGGGTCACGACGAACACGGTAACTTCTACGTTGCCTCTGAAATGAAAGCGCTGGTTCCGGTTTGCCGCACGATTAAAGAGTTCCCGGCAGGCAGCTACCTGTGGAGCAAAGATGGCGAAATCCGCGAGTACTACCAGCGCGACTGGTTCGACTACGACGCGGTGAAAGACAACGTCACGGACAAAAACGAACTGCGTCAGGCGCTGGAAGAGTCGGTAAAAAGCCACCTGATGTCCGATGTTCCGTACGGCGTACTGCTCTCCGGCGGCCTGGATTCATCGGTGATTTCCGCCATCACCAAAAAATATGCCGCGCGCCGCGTCGAAGATCAGGAAAAATCAGAAGCCTGGTGGCCGCAGCTGCACTCCTTCGCCGTCGGCCTGGAGGGCGCCCCCGATCTGAAAGCCGCGCAGGAAGTGGCTAACCATCTGGGTACCGTGCACCACGAGATCCACTTTACGGTGCAGGAAGGCCTGGACGCGATTCGCGATGTTATCTATCACATTGAAACCTACGACGTGACGACGATTCGCGCGTCAACGCCAATGTATCTGATGTCGCGTAAAATCAAAGCCATGGGCATCAAAATGGTACTGTCCGGCGAAGGTTCTGACGAAGTATTTGGCGGCTACCTCTATTTCCATAAAGCGCCCAACGCCAAAGAGCTGCACGAAGAGACCGTGCGCAAACTGCAGGCGCTGCATATGTTTGACTGCGCTCGCGCCAACAAAGCGATGTCCGCGTGGGGCGTTGAAGCACGCGTCCCGTTCCTGGATAAGAAATTCCTCGACGTGGCAATGCGTATTAACCCGCAGGATAAAATGTGCGGCAACGGTAAAATGGAAAAACATGTCCTGCGTGAATGTTTTGAATCTTACCTGCCGGCGAGCGTCGCCTGGCGCCAGAAAGAACAGTTCTCTGATGGCGTTGGTTACAGCTGGATCGATACCTTAAAAGAAGTGGCTGCTGAACAGATTTCCGATCGGCAGCTGGAAACCGCCGGCTTCCGCTTCCCGTACAACACGCCTTCCTCGAAAGAAGCGTATCTGTACCGTGAGATTTTCGAAGAGCTGTTCCCGGTACCGAGCGCGGCCGAATGCGTTCCTGGCGGCCCTTCCGTCGCATGCTCTTCAGCAAAAGCGATTGAGTGGGACGAATCTTTCAAAAAAATGAACGATCCGTCGGGACGCGCGGTTGGCGTACACCAGTCGGCCTACTAACCGACGCTGCTTTCAAAACGGACTCTTCGGGGTCCGTTTTTGTTTTGTGCCTTATTTAAGCCGTTAAAAACGATAAATAACCAATAATTGCCGATTATTGCACCACGCTGTTCGCAACCTAACCAAACAGTTACGTTCAGTCCATTTTCGATGAAAAAGGGGTTGACGCTTCAAGGCTCAATACGCATAATGCGCCCCGCAACGCCGATAAGGTAACGCGCAAAAAGATGGCTACGTAGCTCAGCTGGTTAGAGCACATCACTCATAATGATGGGGTCACAGGTTCGAATCCCGTCGTAGCCACCATCTTTTTTGCGGGAGTGGCGAAATTGGTAGACGCACCAGATTTAGGTTCTGGCGCCGCAAGGTGTGCGAGTTCAAGTCTCGCCTCCCGCACCATTTACTCGTTCGCGTTGCGGTAAAAGATTTTTGTTGGGGTATCGCCAAGCGGTAAGGCACCGGTTTTTGATACCGGCATTCCCTGGTT
>OATC01000312.1_pt1 | contig 13907 bp, 20 predicted proteins | sample 1475871 | NCBI WGS metagenome assembly OATC01 (sample SAMEA2579940, study PRJEB22360) | human gut metagenome | biome: human gut; feature: human-associated habitat; material: faeces | place: Denmark | collected 2008/2010
CGCGGTGTATTCGCCACTAAACTGGCCGATACCGCGACGCATTGCCATCAGAGTGTTTTCATCCAGACCCAGCATCTGAGCGTACTGGTTCGCGCGGTAATACGGCATACTGCTAAGACGCTGGCCGACGCCGGTAAAGATCGTCGCCATATCCCGCATGTTACCGCTGGCATCACGCGTTTGAACCCCCAGCCGGTTCAGGAAACCCTCAGCGCCGGGATTGTTACGCATGAACCTGGCAAGATTTTCGAGAGAGCCGCGGGCCCCGTCGACACTGCCGCCAACCTGACTAACCGCATACCCAATCTGCTTAATGCCCTCTACCGTCGCTCCTGTGCGCTGAGAGGCCCAGTACAGGTCATCGAGACCGCTGGCAATTTTGGCGGTGAATGCCACGACGGAAAGCGCCGCCGCCTCAACTTTAACGCCCAGATCAATCGCTTTAAGCGTTGTCCCGGCAACGACGGCATCGAATTTTCTGGCGCCAGCCTCATCCACTTTGAACCCAAGCGAGATCAGAAAGTCCTTGAGCGTTTCAGCGTTCATTAGCCTCTCTCCATTTCGCTATACGGTTTTCGTTATCGGCTTTCAGGTCCAGCCAGTCATTCATACGGGCAATATCAGCCAGATCGACTGCCCCATCTTTCAGGGCGGTGTAAGGGATGAGCCCGGCATCCACCGGGCGCATCAGGAAATCCTCACCTTCTGGCATGGATTCCAGGACGGGACCTATGGCTGGGTAGGCGTCCCGCTGCCGGGGAGTTCTTTCAAAAAATTTCCCAAGCTGTCGGCGACCACCCGCGCCACCAGCTGTAGCATCGTGAACAGGTCGATATCGTCGAACATCAGCGCGCCCTGATCGAAAATTTTCACCCACCCTTTTTCATGCTGGCGCATAACAACGCCGAGGCACGGATGAATAACCGCGTTAACGTCCTCTTCCGGCAGCGCCGCCAGCGTATCGGCAATCTTCGGCAAAACGATATCCAGAGCGTCGAACGCCCTTTTCTCACCGAAAACCAACTTACCCTCGCTGTCTCTGACCATCATGGATTTCAGCGTGCCAAAGTCAGAAACCAGTCCAGCCAGCACCGGGAGCAGTTTGCGGCTAACCTTCAACTGCTGGAAAACATCGAGCTTTGCGGTGCGGTATTTAACGCCTTTGATTTCAAATTCCATCTGTTAAAACTCCCCAAGCAGCTGATCAATCTTGCCGCAGTCAAAGACCCAGGAAACCGTATTGCCGACTTTGGCGTTAGCGTGATCGGGTTGCTTCTGGAAAGCACAAGAACGCGCTGTAGTGGTATCACCTGATACTTTGTTGCGAATGACTATGACGTTATTGCCCCACGTCGCCGAGGACAGGCTCTGTGCGTTGTACATCAGCGAGAGCTTTTTGTTTACCGGGGAGGTTTTCAGCAAAGTTACCGTGATAGTGCCGCTCTTTCCGGCGTGCAGGCTGTGCATCACCTCGCCATCGGCGCCGATGGTCATGGTGTTTTTGGCCTCTGTCATTGTGACAGTAATGCCCTCTTCTGCGTTCGCTGAGCCGTAGCCAAGCTCAACTAACCCGGTAGGCCCTGCGAGAGAGGCCGAAACATCAAGAAACGAATACGTAGACATCTATGGCTCCTTAGCGCACGACCGTGATTGCGACGGTGCCGTAATGAACGGCTCCGGCCAGTTTCCCGGCAACCTGAATTGGAACACCTTTCCGCGCTTCGCGATCGACCTGAAGCTGGTCATCAACGTTTTCAGCCCAGGTGTAATAGCCTTTCGTCAGCATATCACCGGTATTGAGCTGGCCAATCGGGCCACCAGTCCATTTACCCGGCGCAAAGAGACCGTTTTGCACAGCCTTATCAAGCACCAGCTCAATGTTGGCGATACGGGTTGTGGTACCGGCGTCAGTCTGGGGGATTTTGGTTGTGCTCGTATAGAGAGTGTTGTAGTCAGCTGTCTGCACGGCGTTCTGCAACCAGTCGAGGCCATGGCGCTCGTCGAAGAAATCGCCGTTTGCCATAACGCCTTGTTCAAGAATCGCTGTATCGTTTTCGTAGTACACGTAAACGTTGCAGTTCTTCGCTTCCAGGTTATTAGCCTGCGAGGTACCCAGGGTTTCATAGGTAACGCCCGGCAACTGTTTAAACTTGAGGGTGATCGTCGTGTTGCTTCCAGTGAAGTCAACAGTGAACGCACGCGCAAACGAGGACAGCGCAGCATAGCGGCTGCTGGTCGAGTACTGGATAAAGGTACGGCTGTATTTCGCTGCTTTCAGCTTGGAAGCCAGATCCGTCGTGGTAGCCGAGTCAAGAATCGTTGAATCAGCCGAGGTAACGCCAAAGATGCGGGATACACTCGCGGCTTCGATCCCCGCCGCCACACTGATAATGTCGGTGTCGGAAGGATAATCAGCTACCGGCACGGCAAGATGAAGGCCATACCATGAATTCCAGTCCAGCAAAGCGTTAACCGCCTGCAGGAGGCTTTCTGCGCTGCCTGTTTCGCCAGTGGCCAGCGTTTTTGCCCAGCGACCGACATACACAAGAGTCGGCTGCGGTTGCTGGGAGAACCAGATAACAGCCGCTGCATATTCCTGGCTGTCTACACCAAAGTCATCGCCGACATCATCAGCGCTGGAGTAAAGGCGCAACCGCTCAGAAATCGGAATAACAGTTGAGTCGCCCAGGATGAGCATCGAGCCAAAATTGCGCCCCTGCGCGGCCCGTGCGGAAAGCGTCACCGTCACGTTAGTGATACGGTTAAGGGGAAGCCCTTTTTCCATTTTAGTCTCCGGTAACTATCGTGACGTTAGGGTCAACGACAGATTTAACGTTGTAGGTACGGGTGTTTTTGCGGGAAAGGGTCACGGCAAGGTCATACCGGCGCACCCACTGGTTGTTGATCAATTCGGGGAGGTTTCGTATATCATCAGCGCCCACCAGCGACAAACCTGCGATTCGTCGCAACGTATCTGCATTTTGATCTACAAATATTCCATCGCGAAACCGCGTGGCCATCCCGGAACCGCCGGGGCCATAGAAACAGAAAAGCACCTGGATGCTCTCCCATGACCATTGTTCGCTCTGCTCTTCGCTTAACTGGACATTTGCAGGTGTGCCGGGACGTGAGAGCGTGGAGAAGTTAAAGCCGCACCATGTTTCTCCGTTCGGCGGTATTTTTGACTGGGGATCGGTAAACCGGGGCAATACCAGGTTAACTGATATTCCCGTCACGCCTCTTACCCAGCGACTCAGTTGCTTTTCCAGCTCCTTATCGTAATCAGGAGCATCCCCGACAGGGGTTAGATACCCAGGCTCTGTGCTGTCGTTACTCAACGGGAATCCCTCCGTTAAACTCCAGCAGCTCGCAATGGGCCTGAACGAACCCGGCCCCGTATCGGGTGTAAGGATCGACAAAGGTCACGCGGTACCGTCTGCCGCTGTATAAAACGATATCAGCGTCGAGTTCTGGCGTTGAGTCACTGGCAGGCATCCCCTGAGTTAGCCTGAACTGGGTAACAATGAGGATGGCGCCATTGATGTTTTGTCCGGCGGCCATTCGCTTAGCTTCAAGCGAGCGGTCGACGGTTACGACGCCAGAGAACGGAATAGCCTGCGCGGTATTGGTCGGAAAATTATCTTCGTCCACTGTCTGCACCTGTCGATAACACACCAGCGACAGGTCGACAAAGTCCGGATCAAGCAGAACATCAGTCACATCGAGAAACGGCATTATTTTTTCCTCACGACATACTGAATCGCTCTGAAAAGGAATCCGCGGGCACGCAACGGCTTATCGCCAGGGATAGGCGGTTTCATTTCTCTGCGCTTCTTGATGGTCTTTTCAGATAGCGGGGTCAGACGATCGCCTGCCTCAATGACAGCCTTTGAGGCATCACGCGCAATCTGGCCTGCGGCTTCAAGATGCATCGACGCCACATCTGCCTTACCTTCAAGCGCAGACTGAGCGGCCAGCTTTAAACGCTCGGTCGTTTTATCCCGCGAATCCTCAATACCCATGTCCAGAAATGGCCTTGGCGGCAGAGTAACGGTCTCCCCGTCTATCTCTACGGTTGCCCCGGTGGACTGGAGATACCCCAGCTCAGCATTGCTCAGCGGCGCATCGTCGCGCGGAGGGCCAGCAGGGATACCAACCAGCACATCAGTGCCCGATAACTGCTTCAGCGCATCCAGAACGCTGCTGTAATTGTCTTCCCGTATCGTGAGCCCGCTTTTCATTCCGGCATCCCCAGTTGAACCGCTCCGGCACCAAACATCATCAGGTATTCCCAGAACTCTGATCCGTAACGGGAGTTGTTCCAGAAACCGGCGTTTGGGTCCAGGGTTGCGCTGGCGTCATAACTGGCAGAAACCTTATCCACTGATTTCGAAGTCTGTATGCCGCTATTTACCCCACCAGCAGTACCAACAGCAACGCCACGCATATCAGCGGCGTAAAGGTACATGTAGTGAGCAACATACAGCCCGACGATGTAGGGAAAGATATCCACGCCAAAGCGCGATTCACTCAACAGGGCATCAGCGAGAGCAAGCCTCGCTTGAATCATGGGGGGGGGGTACTTTGCTTCGTCAGCGAACTGCGGAAATGCTGCTCTGAACTGCTCAGGCGTCGGCAGACTTTGATTTCTTGCCATTGGCTGCGGTCTCCGGCAACTGCGCTTCCAGTTCAGCGATGCGCGCATCTTTCTCAACAATCTGCGCTTCCAGTTCAGCGATGCGCGGATCATCAACCACCGCTGGCGCTTCGCCATCTGGCGAGCAATGCGCTTTTACAAACCAGTGCTCTGCCACTGCGTCATCTACTTCATGGAAGCCTGCAGAGAAGGGGGTGATTTTCGCACCGTCGTTGAAATTGAACGCGGTCAGTACATAGATTTTCTTCATCGGAATTCCTTAGAAAGAAGCCCCTGTGAAGGGGCTGTATCTGGATTAAATGCCATCCATGTAGTTCAGGGTTTCCGGGTAAACCGGCTCAACCGCACCCAGCTTGCCGTAGTAGGTCACCAACTGATACAGGCCGCGATACTGGATCGGGACGCTCTGCAGCGGAACCATCGGGAAGCGCACAAACTTCTTATCGTTGGTATAAGCCACCATGCGATCAGTACCGCCCACACCGCGACCTTTCATCCATTTAACCGGACGAATGTTCAGCGGCTTGCCGTTCTGGTGGTAGGCGATGGTGTTCGTCTCCAGATAGGTCAGCAGAGACTGATTACCGGCGCTGGAAACGATGGTGCTCGCAATAAACGAATACTGTTCAGGCGGGATCAGCAAATCTTCCGGCACTTTGGAGTAAGCGGAACGAGCCCATGCATTGCTCAGTACCTGGTTAATGCTGGCGCGGATTTCGTCGGCGGTGGAGGTCGCCCACGTCTTGGTCGCGTTGGTTGGCGTTACCTGAGACAGGTTAAGCAGGCCTTTAGCGCCTTTCGCCGAATCACCAATATAAACCTGCTCATCGGTATCCATGTTCCACTTAAGCTGCATGCCATCGTACTTCTGGGTATCGATAGGACGCCCGACCTGTGCCGCAGCATTCAGTTCGATAACGGTCCAGCCAAGCTCCATGCCCCATAATTCTAGCGGGAAGCCCTTTTTATCGATATCAACGTTGACGCCTGCAATCGCAGTGGCCAGCGGGCTGATCCAGTTTTTACCGTTGGCGTTAGGTGTACCGGCAGCGGCAAAGGTGGTGTTGGTGAAGGAGCTAATTTCGTCAGCGATAGAAACGTCTTCACGCAGCTGAATATCACGGCTCCAAGTCTGGGAGGTCAGCGGCAGGTTCAGCGTTTGATCGAGGCGTTCCAGCTCGTGAATGAGAAAGGCACCAGAACTGTCGACTGTTGCCTGGTCAAATGTCATTGGCATTTGCGATTTCCTTAAATGTTAAAGGCCAGTTCAATGTTGCCGTTCGTGTCGCCGGGGCCATTGAAGTAAGCATTGGTGATCTGCACAGTGTTCGCGCCGTCTGCGGCAGCCAGGAAGGCACCTAACGGGCTGGATGCGGTCGGCGTTGCTACACGCATAAACACAGCACCGCCAAGTGCCACAGAGCTGGCATCAACACCGATATTCACTGTCACATAGCCACGCTTCATGCAGTCACCGGCAAAGTTAAACCCGGTACCAATCTGACGCACTTTGTCAGGCTGGGAGGCTGTCGGGTACGGGCGAACATAGATGCCCACAACAACAGCAGCCGTGTCAGCCGCTTCAATCGGCACAAACTTACCTGCGGAGAACTTCCCGGCGAGGCCGTATGCGGCGAATGCCTTCGCGCTGTCCAGTGTCTGAGGTTCAACCGTCAGATCCTGCGGACGAGAGATTGCACCGGCGATGCCTGCAGGCATCCGGTAGAGAAATGTGTTGTCCATTGGTTGCCTCGTTAGTGTTTAGCCCAGAGTTCCTTCGCGGCAGCGTTAATCTCCGCGATGGTTTTGGTTGTGTTGGAATTGATGTTGCGGAAACCGTCAACGGTCTTGGCTGCGGTATTGCGGTTTTTCGCCACTTCAGACACGGCATTGAATGCCATATCAACGGTCGCTTTTTTCAGTTTGCTGATATCGGCGTCACCCACGATAGAGCGCACCATCGCCTGATCGGCAGTTGCCAGAACTGAGCGCTTGAACGCGGTAGGCTTTGCAGTAGCCGGTAACTGAATGCCAGGCTGAATCAGATCGGCACGATACGCGGCGTCACCAGTAACGGCCCCCTCTTTCTCGTCTTTCTCGTCCTTCTCTTCGTCATCATCGTCCGCATCACCCGTTGCAGATGCCGGGGCGAGTTTAGCGACCGCCTCGATCAGCGCCTTACCCCACGCGGGGATTTCTTCATCAGCATCACCAGTCCCCGGAAGTGCTGGGCCCGGTAACGGGCTTTGCGGTGAGAGATTAATCACCACACCACCCGGCGTAATTGAAGAACTTACGTCGTCATCACCGGTAATGCTTTCCGGCGCGTTATCGACAAGATTCGCCATTTCGGCGGCGTCATTGGTTTTTCGGGCCTTTAGAAGCCGGGTAAACCAGTTTTTAGTTGTGCTTGGCATAGCATCCCCTATTTTGCAACGAAAGCCAGCACGCCCATTAGGGACGAGGGCCATATGGTTACCGGTTATCGCAGATTGAATTGCGAGGCCGGGTGAAATTTGTTCGTAGTCTGCGTCGTAACCACAGCTCACCTCATCATCGCCATCATCAATTGCCTGGAGTCCTTCAGGGCTTTTGACAATGACATCAGCAAGCAGAAGATCGGACTTGTCGCCCTCCCCGCGCCTGACGTTCTGAATGTGTCCGTGCGCCAGAAGTCGCCAGTTCTCAGGAGCAACAAAAATAATGTCGCCATTGAAATCTCGCGGGTGACCTATCGTTACGGCCATGCCTTCAAAGGACGCCATTGAGCGCTCACTGAAAACCTCTTCAGGTGTTCGCCGTACAATGATTTTCCCCCGCGCATCAGGGGTAAGCTCCGGGCGCTCGGTTTTGTCGTACTCCTGCTCGCCAGTACGGCCGATCGGCACATCCTTGAACAGCACTGAGCCATCAGCGAGCTGGAAACGAGTATTCCCCAGTCGGGTTTTAAAGAAATATTTCATGAGTTACCTGCTGCTATCAGGCAAGAAAAAAGGCCGCTTATTTGCGACCTTCAGTAAAGGGATAATTGTTCGAAATACCGGGCTATTTAACATAATGGTTCTTACCCGCACCACCGAAAATGGACTGGATTAAAATGTCCCGCTAAAGCACTGAAACCAGCGTTTATCTGGCCAGAAATGAAGCCTTTTCGGAAACAACATTTTGATAACATTTAACGGGTATGAGGCTTCGGTTAGATTCGCGGGTGAAAGCTGTATTTTCTAAAGTTATTACCTACAGTTTAGTAATGCTCTTTATCACTATTCGTAAAACCTTGGGATTTGCTTCTTGAGCAACGAGAAGCAAGTACCTGGAGTGCTCTTCAATAATCTCGCCATCAGCACAGGATGGCTCAGTGTAGAAGCTGCTATTACCGCTATACACGGCAACTCCGTCTTTGCTCAAACCTTCGAAATACGTGTAATAGTTGTGTTTACTCATTTTCTCGGCTCCGGTATCTGAACTTCTGACCAGCATTTGCAGTTCGGAAGGCATCCGGCATGTCCGGTCATGCCATCGAGCGTTGGCGGGTTATCCCAGCGCACAAACTTATCTTTCATTTTGCGGTGCGATGGCCGGGTGCCTGCCCCTTCAATACGCCACCAGTAACCTTCAGAACCAACGGCCAGCGCTCGCGCCTGAGTCAGTGCGCCGGTAGCACGCCCAATCTCAGTGCGGGCTATCATTCTGGCCCTGCTGGCTGCAACGTCGCCGGACTGCATGATCATCTCATAGAGCTGATCTGGTCGCTCACCGTTGATAACGGCCTGTATCGCTCGCTGCTGAATGTCCTTAACCCGATCGGCGGCTTCTATCGGCAGTGACTTCATCAGCTGAATCTGGCGAAAAACGATATCCTGAGCCACCATCCCGACAGGCGTGTTACCAATCACGTCACGCAGACCAGCGGATATTTCTTCTGAAACAGAGCGCCACTGGTTCCACTCTTCTTTTTCTACCTGGGCGAACATCTTGCGGCCAACCATTTCGGCCCAATCGTCGATTATCCCGGAGTAGTCAACGAGCGTGTTAGCAATGCTGTCAGCGCTTGCCTGTGAACCATCGTAAGAGGCCGTGACGATTTGATTTATCTGGTCGACTATCGCCAACAGGCTTTTGTGATACTGACGTTCCGATCGTCGGCGGAGGTTCGGTTTCAGATTCAGTCTCCTCCCACTCTTTCGCCGCATTTGCTATATCCTCATCAGAAATTGATGCGCCTACGCCAGTAACGTCAGACATCTCTCTAAGGTCTGTCAGCGCAGCAGCCGGAGACATACCTAATTCACGCACAGCAGTAGCCAGCGCAGTAGTCGTATTGGTCGCTACCGTGGAGCGGTCGGTGTCGCTCATCTGCCACAGGGGATTAAACTCAAAGGTGAAATCTTCCGGCAGCGGTTCGCCAAACTCCGAGCGATGCAGTACATCGAATAGCAAGCGGATGTGAGGCCGTAAATCTCGCTCCTGAAGCGTGCCAACGTCGTCGTAGTAGTTCGCAAGGTCAGCATCACCGGTTGAGAATCCCTTCGGCGACTGACGGAACAGACGAACAAGCGGGATTCCGACAGCCCCCGCAATATCCTCTTTAAACTCGCTAAGCAGGTCTGAAAGGCCCGCGAAAGAATATGAGTGAGTTTCAAATTCGTCCTCCGAATCAAACAGGGACATGCCCTCGTTCGTCTGGAACTGGCGGACCATATCCATATTTTTTATCAGCGCTTCGAATGGCTTACCGCCCATGGCGATAATCTCACGCAGCTTTTTAATCTTGGCCGTTCGCAGATGCGCCTTGTACGCCAACTGGGCAGCGCCAACGCTGGTACTGTCATAGGATGTCAAACGGTCGAAAATACGCTCGACTATGGACATGCCCCACTCGTTCTCTGTGATTTTCTGCTGATAAGGCAGTTTCACACCATCCATACGAATCAGGCGGCTGTGGTGAACGGTCCATGCAGGAAGCCCCTGCGCCGTTGTCACGATGTCATAGAATTCAGGATTGCCGAGGTTAGGGCCAAGCGCCTTGATGCGCCTGGTGAGCTGCGGGTTAATCATCCAGCGGTCAAGTACAGCCAGACCTTTAAAACTGCCCTTGCCAACCTTATCTAGCACCAGCGGCGTTAGTGGTGCCTGACCTTCAATCAAAATCAGCGCCACCGCCCCGCCATATAACCGTGACCACTTCAGGGTTTCGTTGATGCAATCCCACAACTGAAGTTCATCAAAACGTGATTCCAGAACGCCACGGCGTTTCGGGTCTATCTCACTGGTGATCCGCACGCCCTTTTTGGTCATATCATCCGCTTTCGAATCGACTGCGGCGCCAATAATCCAGGAGGACCGATAAGCCCACTCGATGAGCAGACGGTTGCGGCTGGTGTAGTTCGCCCTGTAGGTCGATGCGGCATGCTGGTTAGGCTGCTGCATACCGACACGGGCAACAAAGTTATCGTACGAATCCGCCGTGGCGACTCGTCCCGTTTTCTTCGCCATGGTTATGCTCCGAGTTTCGCCCAGATATCCATCGCCGTATTCATAGGCGCATAGTTGATCATCACTGAGTCGGCGAGGTTAGGTGATTTCGTTCCATCCGGCTGTTTATCTACAAGGATTTTGCCGACGGCATTCTTTGACCAGGTAGGCTGTGAAAGCTCCATGAGGAGACGGTCCTTGTTTTCTATCTTGCTACTGATAGAAATGATCTCATCAGGGTCATATTCCATACCCTGTAGTGCTCGGTAGGTATTGCGGAATAACTTACGAAGATGCCACCAGCTTTGGGCTTTAGCATTCGCAAACATATCTTTGTTCAGGCGGGCAGGTTTGCCGTTATCGCCGGGCACAGCTTCATCCTCTGGATCAAAGACACTGCCACTACCTCGGAATGGGGTCGCAGTGATGTAACCCAGCCGTTCGGCTTGGCGAAGTTCGTTAATCACCCGCGCATCACCGCGGGCGCCGGCACCGAGTCCGTCTTCATCGAAGCGGAACTCATCGAGGCCGAAATCATCACAATAGCCAAAGACCTTAACGACAGAGGCGTAAATATCGCTCCCTTCACCAGACCATTCTTTGACGTCCTGCAGCAGGAAGCCGTAACGCGCCGAGAAGCCGTTTTTATCCTTACCCTCGTCCGCAACATCCATCGCGCCGAGTCGCTGGCCGCTGGGCTGAATGCCCAGCTTAATATGCGCATCGACAGCAGCCTGCACCCACTCAGAGGGGATCAGGATGCCTTCAGCGGACGCCTGATAGTTCAGGTCGAGTTCCTGGGCGACGATGACCGGGTTATCAATTTTCTCGCATTCCTTGCGGTACCACTCATCATCCTTGCGCGGGTCACTGCGCCAGTGAAAAGTAAATACAGGGATTTTTCCGCTGTGTCGCTTCTGCGCGAATGGGTTACTCATGCCGTTGACCGACGAAAGATCGATACGGCAGCGCGTAGTTTGAGAAAGAGCGGCATCTATCAGTAGCGGACGCTGAAGAAAAGCCGCCTCATCCACAAAATAAAGGGTCGTACGGTCACCGCGGCCGATGTTATCGCCAGCCTCCCCCTTAATAACAGCCCCCGTCTCCGGGAACTCAACGCGCATGTAAGGGGCGTGCTTTTTTTCCGTCCATGAGCCGCGGAACTCAACGGGCAGCATCTCAACAAACTTTCGAGCCTTCCAGAAAAGTGCCTTCGGGTCACCTGTGCTGTCCACGTACTCCTCTTTACGGGAGCCGAAACCAATCACCATTTCTTTGTTGAAGAGGCACAGCGAACAGGCAAGCCCTATCGAGGTCCAGCTCAGGCCCATTTCGCGACTCTTTTCCGTAAGCCCGTGCTCGAGCCGGCGCCGGCGATCCATTATCCAGTTAATCCACTCTTCCTGTTTCGGGAATAGCAGAAAAGGAATTGTTGCCGGTAAGCCGTAATCGAGGTTTCGCGGGTCCGTGGTCATGCCCCAGTCGATAATGAACTGCGCCGGGTCGTTACGATAAAACTGCGTAAGTGCGGGGAGAACACCAGGGTTCTGCCTGATGCGCTGCAGGCGTTCCATCCTCCACTCAAAAACCATGTTGTAGTCAGGATTTTTGAAGTCGAATGTAAAGGGCAGCGGCATCTTGATCACTCTCATCATTGTTCTTTGCCAATGCAAAAAACGAGTATATCTTTAATTTGTAACCATTCATTTCGAATGGTTTAAGGAGAAAAAAATGGGTTACTTCGAGATATATAAAACTCAGAAAGATTACTCACAGCGTTATTACTTCGTCCTCAAGGCTGGCAATCATGAGATTATTGCGACAAGTGAGATGTATTACACCAAAGGAGGCGCGGAAAACGGCATTCGCTCCGTTCAGATAAACGGCCCTTCGACAGATGTTCGTGATCGTACTGGGGAATAAGGAACTGATTTAAGATTAATAAGGGAGGCGCCCACCTCCCTATCTTACTACATTACAAATATGTTAAAAAACGGCCCCATTTAACATAATGACCGTTACCCGCACCACGGGATCGGCACTCATCATCGATTCAGCTCGAAACGCCGGTTTGTGCGGGTTAGCTGGCTAAAAGTGGCAAAAATAGAGTGAATAAATCGTGCATAAATTAGGGTCAAAAATGCATAGCGCTTTTTTCCTGCGTAACGCTTGTTTTTCGCAATTTAGCCCATCAGCTTTTTGTACGCATCGGCTGCTTCCTGCGGGGTCATTGCTACGGTCTCTGTTTTAACTGGCCCGCCACCCGGCCCGCTAACTTCTGATTTCTTCGGCGCTTCCCAGCCCTGCATTTCTGCCAACTGCTTAATCGCAGCTTTCGGATCGTGCATCTTCAGTTTGATGCCGTCTTTGCCGGTAGTCAGTTCGGCGATAGCGCTCATCGCGTCAGGGTCCTGCAATGAAGAATTCCTGAAGCTCCAGACAGCCTGGAAGACCGGTTGCCCGTCTTCATCTTCACCAACAATACTGTTGCTGAACTCGGCAATGTCGGCAATCGAGGTGCGCCCCATCTTTGACAAGCGCTTTAAGGCTTCCTCACGGGTCATGATTGCCTCGTCGACAATCTCGCCCTGCACTGATTTGAGAAAGGCTTGCACACCAAGATTTGTAAAGATCTGACTCGCTGAATTGCGGATAGCTTCTGGCGTCTTAGCCTTCCCCTTCGCAGCCTTATAGGCGTCCGTCTGATTCTTACCTTTAATGATGGCCAGAGCGAATCTTTTTTGTAGCGGAGTCAGCACATCGAAAAGCTTCTGCTGCTCTGCCGTGAGCTTTTTCGATGCCATACAGAACATTCCTCTGGGTTACGTTGATACTTCTCCGAGAATCCCGAGACCATACTCACTAAAAACTTATATAAAACTCTGTCAATGGCGCTTTGGTGGCACCATTTGCACAACTTTATAAAAGAAATATTTGTCAGGCTATTTCAGACACTGCGTGCGGATATATTCCTGCAGGTAGCTCACTTGCCCGGTGATGGTGACGATTCGCTCTCTGAGGGTGAAATAATCCCGTTCAGCGGAGTCAGTAAGTCTGGGGCTGGAAGCATCGCCCATGCCGCCGGTGCCGGCCGCTCCGTTCGCGGGACATTTTGCGTTGAGCTGCAGCCGACGCTTGCCAGAAGCAACATCACGCTCAAGCTGATCGATAGTGGCTTTAGCATCTGCCAGTTCTCCGGTGTATTTGGCATCCAGCGCAGCAACGTCGCGCTGGCGGGTCTGTATGTCGGTGATGGTGGCGTTAGCCAGGTTGAGGCTACGCTCTGCATCATTAGCCCTTTTGGTCTCACGCTCTGATTTGCCTTTGTAGTGGCTGGCAGCTGTAGCAAGCACGCCAATCAGCAATACCAGAGCGGCCGGCAGCCAGAACTTTTTCACCAGCGCCAGAATGGCTTCGGCGGTCATGATAAAAACAACGCTCTTTCAGCCTTACGGCGCGACGTTAGTCCGGGAAGAACTTTCCCACCCGCCTTATTCCAACGCAGGAACTCATCTGCAGCGCCTTTGATGTCGCCGGCGTTAAGCTTCTTCAGCAGAGTCGAGGTCGAGAGAGCGCGAGAGCCGACGTTGTAGGCGAACGATACCAGAGCATCAAACTGCCCCTGGGTTAGCTTCACCTTCACAATTTTCAGGACGTCGTTTTCATAGCTCACCAGGCCCGTTTTCAGGAGCCTGTCTGCAGTAGCCTGGTTGATGGTCATTCCCGGCCTGACCGGCTTTCCCTTTAAACGGAGGGGGCCGCCCCGTTATTGCTG
>OATC01000330.1_pt1 | contig 13559 bp, 10 predicted proteins | sample 1475871 | NCBI WGS metagenome assembly OATC01 (sample SAMEA2579940, study PRJEB22360) | human gut metagenome | biome: human gut; feature: human-associated habitat; material: faeces | place: Denmark | collected 2008/2010
CGAAGTGGTGGTGGCTAAACGTAGCGGTGCGGCAGGTTATTACGTCGCCGTCCGTCATGGTCGCACCTATACCACCCGCTATATGCACCTGCGTAAGCTGCTGGTCAAACCCGGGCAGAAGGTGAAACGCGGCGATCGTATTGCGCTGTCGGGCAACACCGGGCGTTCTACCGGTCCGCATCTGCATTATGAAGTGTGGATCAACCAGCAGGCGGTCAACCCGCTAACGGCGAAACTGCCGCGTACGGAAGGGCTCAGCGGTTCCGACCGTACCGATTATCTGGCGCAGGCAAAACAGGTGATTCCGCAGCTGCGGTTTGACTAACCTTCCGTCAGTTAAAGCCGGTGCACGCTGTGCGCCGGCTTTTTCTTTTGTACGTTACTCAACGTATCGCTAAACTAACCCATTATCTTTATTAAGCGGAAATTCTGCGGATTGGGCATGGAAACGAAAAAAAATAATATTGAATTTATTCCAAAATTTGAAAAATCCTTTTTACTGCCGCGCTACTGGGGCGCGTGGTTCGGCGTTTTTGCCTTCGGCGCAATTGCCCTGACGCCCGCGTCTTTCCGCGATCCGATCCTGGGTAAACTGGGGCGTTTTGTTGGTCGTCTGGCAAAGAGTTCGCGCCGCCGGGCGCAAATTAACCTGCTGTACTGTTTCCCGGAAAAGAGTGAGCAGGAACGAGAAGCCATTATTGATGCAATGTATGCCTCCGCGCCGCAGGCGATGGTGATGATGGCGGAGTTAGGCCTGCGCGACCCGCAGCGGATTCTTTCTCGCGTCGACTGGCAGGGCAAAGAGATCATCGAGGAGATGCAGAGAAACAACGAGAAAGTGATCTTTCTGGTTCCCCATGCCTGGGGCGTGGATATTCCGGCGATGCTGATGGCTTCCGGCGGGCAAAAAATGGCGGCGATGTTCCATAATCAGGGCAATCCGGTATTCGATTTCGTCTGGAATACCGTGCGCCGTCGTTTCGGCGGTCGTATGCACGCGCGCAACGACGGGATCAAACCGTTTATTCAGTCGGTGCGTCAGGGATACTGGGGCTACTATCTGCCGGATCAGGATCACGGCGCCGAGCACAGCGAGTTTGTTGATTTCTTTGCCACCTATAAAGCGACGCTCCCGGCGATCGGCCGTTTAATGAAAGTCTGCCGCGCCCGGGTCGTCCCGCTGTTCCCGGTCTATGATGGTAAAACGCATCGTCTGACGGTGCTGGTGCGCCCGCCGATGGACGATCTGCTGGAAGCGGACGATAACACTATCGCCCGGCGGATGAACGAAGAGGTGGAAGTGTTCGTGAAGCCGCATACCGAGCAGTACACCTGGATCCTCAAGCTGCTGAAAACGCGCAAGCCGGGTGAAATCGAGCCCTACAAGCGTAAAGAGCTGTACCCCAAGAAAAAGCCGCATCAGGGGTGAACATCGCAGCCAATGGCCTCACCGGGTTCATTGGCCGTATTGTTTGAGTAGCGTCAAATGTTCGGCAACGAGCCGGTAACGATATTCCGGACGACCGGTGATGCCGTAATGGTTGGTGGTGTAGAGGATATTTATCTGCTCCAGCCAAATCAGATATTTGCGGCATGAGACCCGGGATATCTGCAGCGCCGCGGCCAGTTCATTGGTCGAAAAGTCACGCTCCTGCCAGGCGTCAATCCACTGGCACACCAGACGAAGCGTCTGCGGCGTAAGTCCTTTCGGCAAGCGGCGTGCGCTTTCCTGCTGCTGAACCCCGCTGCGCAGCAGGCTGTCCACATCGGCCTGGGCGTAGCTGGATTTCGCATTCTTCAGATCGCGCTTTTTACGCCATGACAACAGCGCCTCCTCAAAGCGCGGAAACTGAAACGGTTTAATCAGGTAATCGACCACGCCATAATGCAGCGCCGTCTGAACCGTGCACCTATCGGCAGCGGAGGTAATCATAATGACATCAATATTTCGCGCATCGGCGCGTAGCGCGGGCAGCAGATCCAGCCCGTTCTCTTGCTGCATGTAGACATCCAGCAGCACCAGATCGACCTGCGCCAAATGGCTAAGCATCTCCCTGGCTTCGCGGACCGTGGGGGCCACGCCGCAGCAGTGGAAATCCGCCACCCGGCTGAGAAACAGCCGGTTCAGCTCGGCCACCATGGAATCATCATCGACAATCAGCACATTAATCATGCGGGGTTTCCCGGTGCGGCGGGAAGCCGGCGCGCTTCCCGTAATATGTGTCTGGGATGGCGATCAAAATGGCGATCGTTTATACGCGGTGTAGCGCGCTCGCCAGAACATTTTATCGATATTCGCGGCCAGCTGAGCCTCGTCAATCTGCGGCGCGACGCCATCCTGCTGAGCCGCGCGTGCGACCTCTGCGGCAATTGCCCGGGAAATCATCTCAATCTCGTCGACCGGCGGCAGTAATCCGCCGGCGTCGCGGGTGGCCAAAGGCGAGTGGGCGGCCAGGGTTTTACTGCAGGCGATAAGCATCCCTTCGGTCACGCGCGCCGCTTTGCTGGCCAGAATCCCTAGCCCCAGACCGGGGAAAACATAGGCATTGTTGCACTGTGCGATATCGTAGGTCTTACCGTCATAGAATACGGGCGCGAACGGGCTGCCGGTGGCAATTAGCGCATTCCCCCGGGTCCATTCCAGCAGATCCTTCGGCTGGGCTTCGGCGCGGGAGGTCGGGTTGGACAGCGGCATAATAATCGGACGCGGGCAGTGCCGGTGCATCTCTTTGATAATCTCTTCGCTGAACAGTCCCGGCTGGCCGGATACGCCAATCAGTACGGTGGGATGGACGTTGCGTACAACATCCATCAGTGACAGGTGGGCCGCATCGGTATCCCAGCGGGTAAGATTTTTCCGCGGCGTGACGTGGCCCTGCTGGAAATCCAGCAAATCCGGCATCTCATCGGTCAACAGGCCAGGGCGGTCGACCATAAAGATGCGATTGCGCGCTTCCTGCTCTGAGAGCCCGTCATCAACCATCAGCGCAATGATTTTTTCCGCTATCCCGCATCCGGCCGATCCGCTGCCGAGAAACACCACGCGCTGATCGCGGATCCGCGTACCGGCGGCAGCGATCAGCGTGCCTGAGGTCACGGCTGCCGTGCCCTGAATATCATCGTTGAAACAGCACAGCTGGTGACGATAGCGGTTAAGAAGCCGGGTGGCGTTTTTTTGCGCAAAATCTTCGAACTGTAGTAGCACATTGGGCCAGCGCTGCGTGATGGCATGGACAAACATGTCCATAAATTCCATGTACTGCTCGTCGCTTATACGCGGATGACGCCAGCCCATATACAGCGGGTCCTCAAGATGCTGGGCGTTGTTGGTGCCCACGTCCAGCATAATGGGGAGCGTTGATGCCGGGTGTATACCCCCGCAGGCGGTATATAACGAGAGTTTACCAATCGGGATCCCCATGCCGCCAATCCCCTGGTCGCCGAGGCCAAGAATGCGCTCGCCGTCGGTCACCACAATAACGTTGATATCATTGCGGGAAAAGCCCTGCAGCATCTCATCAATGTTGTGACGGTTAGGCCATGAAATAAACAGACCGCGTCCCCGGCGATAAATTTCAGAGAAGTGTTCACATGCCTCACCTACCGTTGGGGTATAGATGATTGGCAGCGTTTCTTTCATATGGCTGCGCAGCAGATTATAGAATAGGGTCTCGTTAGTATCCTGAATATTTCGCAGGTAGATATGGCGCGAAATATCCCGTTTAAACTGGCAAAACTGCCCCCACGCGCGTGCGGTTTGCTCTTCAATCGTTTCGACATTATGCGGCAGCAGACCCTGAAGATTAAACGCGGTCCGTTCACCTTCAGTAAACGCGAGACCTTTATTTAATAACGGGTTTTCCAGCAGCACGGCGCCGTTATAGGGCGTATATAAGGTTTCTGTGGCTAACATTTGATGACTCCTGAATATCATAATAAATAATTGCCGGAATTCTTCGGGCTTTATTTCAGTGATTAAGAGATTAAATAAATCATGAATCCTTCAGTGACGACGCCCACTGCGGTACCGAGCAAAATAGAGGAAGAGGCGGGCTCGATATAGGTATCGCTGCGCAGGGCAAACATCCCTGCCGCAATGGCGGAAGGCGTCGCGCCGATGATAATGACCTGCTGCATCAGGCTATGGCTGAGCCCGAAGGCGAGGCCGGCTACGGCCATCATGGCCGGCTGGAGCAGATTCTTGATGCTGATATTGGTACAGGTTTGAATATTGACCGTAGGACGTTCGCCGTAAAATAGCAGCCCAAGGGCGAACAGGGAGAGGCCGCCCGCCACTTTTCCCACCATCTCAATGGGCATGCTCAGCATGTGCGGCAGCTGTACTCCGGCAAGGCTGAGCAGTACCCCGGAAATCGGTATCCAGACAATCGGGTTTCGGACGGCTTTAAACAGGTTTTGCAGGATAAGCCGCAGCGGATTAGGCTGTTCCGCGTCAGCGCGGCCGCGCTTGTCACCCATGCGAATCAGGATGATGGTCAGGGGGATCATCAATACGCTGGTCACCAGGTTACCGATAAGCACGCCGAGAAAACCCTCCGGACCAATCAGCACCGCAAGCACGGGAGCGCCAAAGTAGGCCATGTCGGGGAACGCGCACACCAGGGACTGAATCGCGCTGGTTTTAATATCATGACGAAAAACATAGCGTGAGATCAGGAGCGTGAGGATATATGACCCCATCAGACCGATGACTAACACCGCCATAAAGGTGAAGTTTTTTATCTTATCGGGATGAGTATTCAGTGCGCCGATAAAAAGATGGAAGGGAAGCGCGAAACGAATGACCACCGTGGCCAGTACGGACGCATCCTCGCGGCGGGTATAGCCCAGCTTACCGCTTAGCCATCCGAGCAGCATGATAAACACCAGGGGAAAAAGGGATTCTAAGAGCAGTGAAGGCATAAGATGTCCTGAAAATATATTATCGGCTACGTTGTGTTTTTTTAATCTAGCGATCCCATAATATTTAAAAGGTGATAGTCATCACAGTCGCTGGGGTTTAAATAATTTCGCCTTAAATACTTTACTTACAAATAGAGAAAAAAGGACAGAATCATCACTTTATCTCTCTGTTATTCAACTATACCGATGCCGGTAACTTTAGTTTCCGGATAATAAATTAAATTACTTAAAATAAATATTATGCTTTAGTCACAAAGCACGACAGTAAAACCTGGATTTTATTTTTAATGTTAACGTCCTGTGTTAACGTTTTTTTGTTTCATTGGTATTTTGCCTGGCACTTTTTTATTTATTTGATTGCGCGCTTTTTATATTGCGTCGATACCCTACGTGACATCATTATTCAGGTAAAAATATGGAAAATAACTCACTCAACCACCCGATAGATAAAACGCTGCCGAGCGGGCAGGCGCCACGACTTTTATCCAATATTGAGGTCGGCGCCGTGCCGTTGGCGCTATTTATCGGGATAGCCGCAATTGTTGCCATCTCCGCGACCGCAGGCCTGCTGCCGAAGAACATGATTGGCGGTCTGGCGGTAATCATGACCCTGGGGTTCGCGCTGGCTAAAATTGGCCGAATGGTGCCGATCCTCAAGGAGGTTGGCGGCCCGGCCATTTTGTGCCTGATGACGCCGTCGGTGCTGGTCTATTTCGGCATGTTCGAAGCGCATACCCTCGATACCGTGCACTTGCTGATGAAAGAGGCCAACCTCCTCTATTTCGTCATCGCCTGCCTGGTCGTCGGCAGCATTCTGGGCATGAACAGAACCATCCTGATTCAGGGAATGGTACGTATGTTTGTCCCGCTGGTGGTGGGGACCGGGGCGGCGATCTTAACCGGCCTGCTGGTGGGCAGCCTGGTTGGCTACAGTTTCTACCACACCTTTTTCTTTATTATCGTGCCGATCATCGGCGGCGGTATCGGTGAAGGGATCCTGCCCCTCTCGCTGGCCTATTCAGCTATTCTCGGGCAAACGCCCGACGTTTACGTGGCGCAGCTGGCGCCGGCTGCCGTGGTGGGCAACATTTTCGCCATCATCTGCGCCGGTTTTCTGGCGCGCATGGGGACGCGACGTCCTTCGCTCTCCGGCAGCGGAATGCTGATCCGCAGCCATGAAGATAACAGCGTCTTTGCGCAAAATCAGCGCGCGCAGCCCACGGATTTCCAGCTGATGGGGGCCGGATTATTAATGATTTGCGCGTTTTTTATCGTCGGCGGTCTGCTGGAAAAGGTGGTGCATATTCCGGGGCCGGTGCTGATGATTCTGGCCGCGGTATTTTGCAAATACGCGAAGGTTATCCCGGCGGCGATGGAACTGGGGGCGCACAGCTGCTACAAGTTCGTCTCCGCCGCGCTGGTTTGGCCGCTGATGATAGGCCTGGGAATGCTGTATGTTCCTCTGGAAAGCGTGGTCGCGGTCTTCTCGGTTGGCTACGTGGTGGTTTGCGGCTCAATCGTCATTGCGATGGCGCTAAGCGGCTTTCTTATCGCTTCTCGGCTGAATATGTACCCGGTCGAAGCGGCCATCGTCACCAGCTGCCACAGCGGGCTCGGGGGGACGGGAGACGTTGCCATTCTCTCGGCATCAAACCGAATGGGATTAATGCCTTTTGCCCAGATAGCCACCCGTATCGGCGGCGCGTCGACGGTGATTACCGCCACGCTATTGTTGAGCTGGCTTGCGTAGTTTAGCGGGCGAGGAGGCAAAAAAATACCTGCCAGCTGCGGCGCTGGCAGGTAGGTGGAGAGGCTTACTCGACGGTCAGAATGCGGGTGGTGTTGGTGCTACCGATGGTGCTCATCACGTCACCCTGAGTGACGATAACCAGGTCGCCGGTCACCAGATAGCCTTTATCACGCAGCAGCGTTACCGCGTCGTGCGCAGCGGCTACGCCGTCATTGACGCTATCGAAATGCACCGGGGTCACGCCGCGATACAGCGCGGTCAGGTTCAGCGTGCGCTCGTGGCGAGACAGCGCGAAAATCGGCAGGCCGGAGCTGATGCGGGAAGTCATCAGCGCGGTCCGACCGGATTCCGTCATAGTAATGATAGCGGTGACGCCCTTGAGGTGGTTCGCCGCGTACATGGCGGACATCGCAATGGCTTCTTCCACGTTATCGAACTGAATGTCCAGGCGGTGCTTGGAGACGTTGAGGCTGGGGATTTTTTCCGCGCCGAGGCAGACGCGCGCCATCGCGGCAACGGTCTCAGACGGATACTGGCCCGCGGCGGTTTCTGCCGACAGCATCACGGCGTCGGTGCCGTCCAGCACGGCGTTCGCCACGTCCATGACTTCGGCGCGGGTTGGCATCGGGTTGGTGATCATCGACTCCATCATCTGCGTCGCGGTAATGACCGAGCGGTTCAGCTGACGGGCGCGGCGGATCAGCGCCTTCTGGATGCCGACCAGCTCCGGATCGCCGATTTCCACGCCGGGCCACCATGACAACGTCGGAGGCGAGGATCACGTCATCCATCGCGTCCTGATCGCATACCGCTTCCGCGCGCTCGACTTTGGCGACGATTTTGGCATCGCAGCCGGCATCGCGCGCCAGGCGACGAGCGTAGTTGAGGTCTTCGCCGCAGCGCGGGAAGGAGACGGCCAGGTAATCGACGCCAATTTTGGCGGCGGTGATGATGTCCGCTTTGTCTTTCTCCGTCAGCGCTTCGGCAGAGAGGCCGCCGCCCAGCTTGTTAATACCCTTATTGTTGGACAACGGTCCGCCGACGGTGACTTCGGTGAACACCTTCATGCCCTGAACTTCCAGGACCTTCAGCTGTACGCGGCCGTCGTCCAGCAGCAGAATGTCGCCCGGAACCACGTCAGCCGGCAGCCCTTTATAGTCGATGCCGACTTTCTCTTTGTCGCCTTCGCCTTTACCCAGGTTTGCGTCGAGGAGGAATTTATCGCCGATATTGAGGAAAATTTTGCCTTCTTTGAAGGTGGAAACGCGGATTTTCGGCCCCTGTAGGTCACCGAGAATCGCGACATGACGGCCCAGTTTCGCCGCAATCTCACGGACTTTATCCGCGCGGATCTGATGATCCTCCGCGGTGCCGTGAGAGAAGTTCATACGTACCACGTTAGCGCCTGCGGCAATAACCTTCTCAAGGTTGTTATCGCGGTCGGTAGCCGGGCCTAAGGTAGTCACGATTTTGGTTCTGCGAAGCCTTCTGGACATGTAATACTCCGTTGACTGAAACAACTTTGGTGTTGCGTGAACATGGATTCGGTAGCGCCGACGAGCAAAGTCGCTATACCGGAACGTTACCGACGGTGTAATAGGATAGTGCTTTGTTTCTACTTTTATTGGTCATTGCTGTGTACGCTGAGCTCTTTATCAAAGCGCGATTCCTTGAGCGCTTCCTTGACCCTCTTCAAGTTATCTCTGAATTTTGCTCCCCGCCGTAGGGTGAAGCCGGTCGCCAGGACATCAATTACCGTCAGCTGCGCTAAGCGGGAGACCATCGGCATATAGATATCGGTATCTTCCGGTACGTCCAGGGTAATCGCCAGCGTTGATTCCCGGGAAAGCGGCGTGCCGGGGGAGGTAATCGCGATCACCATCGCATCGTTTTCGCGGGCCAGCTGGGCCAGCTCCACCAGGCTTTTAGTCCTGCCGGTATGCGAGATGATCACCACCACATCATCGTCATTACAGTTCATACAGCTCATGCGTTGCAGGACGATGTCGTCGGAATAGATCACCGGCACGTTAAAACGGAAAAACTTGTTCATCGCGTCGTGGGCTACAGCGGCCGAAGAGCCCAGGCCAAAAAAGGCGATTTTCTTCGCCTGCGTGAGCAGGTCAACCGCGCGATTGATCGCCGACATGTCGAGAGAATGATGGACCTGATCTAAACTGGCCATGGCTGACTCAAATATCTTTCCCGTATAGGACTCAACGCTGTCGTCTTCATCGACGTTGCGGTTAACATAGAGCGTACCGTGCGCCAGGCTTTGTGCAAGATGCAGTTTGAAATCCGGGAAACCGCGCGTTTCCAGGCTGCGGCAGAAACGGTTAACCGTGGGCTCGCTGACGCCGGCTTCCAGCGCCAGGGCGGCAATACTTGAATGAATGGCCTGCGCGGGGGTAGCAAGGATGACTTCCGCCACTTTGCGTTCAGATTTGCTAAGGTGTTCCAGCCGGGACTGGATTTTTTCCAGCATATTCATGGGTAATCGGGCGCTCATCAATGGAAGCGATTTCATTAATGGGTGAAATCATCAGGCGTTTTAGCAAGAATATACCCCTCCGTAGTCGGAAACGGTGAGGAATGACCTGAAAATATGTTGTTTTTTTTCATTACATGATCAGAGTCGTATTTTACTAACTGATAATCGGTCGAAACAACGAACAATATTAGCCGCATGCCCAAAATCTCAGCCTCTGTTTTCCACCCTGTGCGATTTAGCAGCGGGAACGGCCGCTGAGGGTTTCGGGAAATTCGTAAACACAGTACGATGCAGTGAAAGAAAATTACAAATACAACTATAGTCTGGCATAAGCACCGGGCTATCAACTAAGGAGAATGACATGGCGGTAACGCAAACGGCCCAGGCATGCGATCTGGTCATTTTCGGCGCGAAGGGTGACCTGGCGCGACGTAAATTGCTGCCTTCCCTGTATCAGCTTGAAAAAGCGGGCCAGATCCACCCTGACACCCGCATCATCGGCGTCGGTCGCGCCGACTGGGACAAAGACGCTTACACCAAGGTAGTGCGTGAAGCGATGGAAACCTTCATGAAGGAGAAAATCGATGAAGGTTTGTGGGAGACCCTGAGCGGGCGTCTGGATTTTTGTAACCTTGATGTCAACGATACCAAAGCGTTTACTCGTCTGGGCAAAATGCTCGATCAAAAAGAGCGGGTGACCATTAACTATTTCGCCATGCCGCCGAGCACCTTTGGCGCGATTTGCAAAGGTCTGGGTGAAGCGAAGCTGAACGCCAAGCCGGCCCGCGTGGTGATGGAGAAACCGCTGGGTACCTCCCTGGAAACCTCCCGCGAGATCAACGATCGGGTGGGTGAGTTCTTTGAAGAGTGCCAGGTCTACCGTATCGACCACTATCTGGGTAAAGAGACGGTGCTGAACCTGCTGGCGCTGCGCTTTGCCAACTCGCTGTTCGTCAATAACTGGGACAGCCGCACCATCGATCACGTCGAGATCACCGTGGCGGAAGAGGTGGGTATTGAGGGCCGCTGGGGCTACTTCGATCAGGCCGGGCAGATGCGCGACATGATCCAGAACCACCTGCTGCAAATTCTGTGCATGATTGCCATGTCCCCGCCGTCAGACTTGACTGCCGATAGCATCCGCGATGAAAAAGTGAAGGTGCTGAAATCGCTGCGCCGCATTGACCGCACCAACGTGCGTGAAAAAACGGTGCGCGGCCAGTACACCGCCGGTTTTGCCCAGGGCAAAAAAGTGCCGGGCTACCTCGAGGAAGAGGGGGCCAACAAGTCCAGCCATACAGAAACCTTCGTGGCGATCCGCGTGGATATCGACAACTGGCGCTGGGCGGGCGTACCGTTCTACCTGCGTACCGGTAAACGTCTGCCGACCAAGTGTTCCGAAGTCGTGGTTTACTTCAAAACGCCGGAACTGAACCTGTTCAAAGAGACCTGGCAAGAGCTGCCGCAGAATAAGCTGACCATTCGTCTGCAGCCGGATGAAGGGGTGGATATCCAGGTGCTGAACAAAGTTCCCGGACTTGACCACAAGCATAACCTGCAGATCACCAAGCTGGATCTGAGCTACTCGGAAACCTTTAATCAAACCCACCTGGCGGATGCCTACGAGCGCCTGCTGCTGGAAACGATGCGCGGTATCCAGGCGCTGTTCGTCCGTCGTGATGAAGTGGAAGAGGCGTGGAAGTGGGTCGACTCCATCACTGAAGCCTGGGCTGCCGATCGCGATTCGCCGAAACCGTATCAGGCGGGTACCTGGGGGCCGGTTGCCTCCGTGGCGATGATCACCCGCGATGGTCGTTCGTGGAACGAGTTTGAGTAATCGCCAGCTCCTCCGTCAGGGTTATTTTACCGGTAACATGATCTGACGCAGCAAGTCGCGTAATTTTTAATCTTTTAAGCCCCGGAGGATTCACCCCCGGGGCTTTTTTTATTACACTGCCTGCAGATATTTTGCCCCTGAGCCCCAGTACTGGTGCCCTAAGCCCCTAAAAGTACCGCTAAAGCGCTGCGGCCGGACAGATGAAATTTGAGGAGCCTTTATGAATTCTGAAATGTTACGGGTAACAAATCGCATCATCGAACGCTCGCGCGATACCCGCGAAGCCTACCTCGCCCGGATTAACCAGGCCAAAACCGACACCGTTCATCGCGCCCAGCTGGCATGCGGTAACCTGGCCCACGGCTTTGCCGCCTGCCAGGCGGATGACAAAGCCTCGCTGAAAAGCATGCTGCGCAATAACATCGCCATCATTACCTCCTACAACGATATGCTGTCCGCCCACCAGCCCTATGAGCGCTATCCGGACATTATCCGCAAAGCGCTGCACTCTGCGAACGCGGTAGGCCAGGTCGCCGGCGGCGTTCCGGCGATGTGCGATGGCGTGACGCAGGGGCAGGACGGGATGGAGCTGTCGCTGCTCAGCCGCGAAGTGATTGCCATGTCCGCCGCGATTGGCCTGTCGCACAACATGTTTGACGGCGCGCTCTACCTCGGCGTCTGCGATAAAATTGTCCCCGGCCTGGCGATGGCTGCGCTGTCGTTCGGCCACCTGCCGTCCATCTTTATCCCTTCCGGGCCGATGGCCAGCGGCCTGGCGAATAAAGAAAAAGTACGCATTCGTCAGCTCTATGCGGAAGGCAAAGTGGATCGTATGGCGCTGCTGGAGTCCGAAGCCGCGTCTTACCATGCGCCTGGCACCTGTACCTTCTACGGTACCGCCAATACCAACCAGATGGTGGTTGAGTTTATGGGGATGCAGCTGCCCGGATCGTCATTCGTGCATCCGGATGCGCCGCTGCGCGAAGCGCTGACCGCCGCCGCCGCCCGCCAGGTGACCCGCCTGACCGGCAACGGTAACGAGTGGATGCCGCTGGGCAAAATGTTTGATGAAAAAGTGGTGGTCAACGGGATTGTCGCGCTGCTGGCAACCGGCGGCTCTACCAACCACACCATGCACCTGGTGGCTATGGCGCGGGCGGCAGGGATTATCATTAACTGGGATGATTTCTCCGATCTCTCTGACGTGGTGCCGCTGCTGGCGCGCCTCTACCCGAACGGCCCGGCGGATATTAACCACTTCCAGGCGGCTGGCGGCGTGCCGGTGCTGGTGCGCGAGCTGATGAAAGGCGGCCTGCTGCATGAAGATGTTCACACCGTGGCCGGCTTCGGCCTCTCTCGCTACACCATGGAGCCCTGGCTTAATAACGGCGAACTTGACTGGCGCGAAGGGGCGACCGCGCCGCTGGACGAACAGGTTATCGCCACGTTTGACAAACCGTTCTCTCGCCACGGCGGCACCAAAGTGCTGAGCGGTAACCTCGGACGCGCGGTCATGAAAACCTCCGCCGTGCCGGTTGAAAACCAGATTATTGAAGCTCCTGCGGTGGTTTTCGAGAGCCAGCATGACGTACTGCCCGCCTTTGAAGCGGGGCTGCTCGACAAAGATTGCGTGGTTGTCGTCCGTCATCAGGGGCCAAAAGCGAACGGCATGCCAGAATTACATAAACTTATGCCGCCACTTGGTGTATTATTGGACCGCCGTTTCAAAATTGCGCTGGTAACCGATGGTCGTCTCTCCGGCGCATCAGGCAAAGTGCCATCGGCGATCCACGTGACGCCCGAAGCGTACGATGGGGGCCTGCTGGCGAAGGTACGCGATGGCGATATCATCCGCGTCAACGGCCAGACGGGCGAGCTAACGCTGCTGGTCGATGACGCAGAGCTGGCCGCGCGTCAGGCGCATATTCCTGACCTGAGCGGTTCGCGCGTGGGAACCGGCCGGGAAATGTTCGGTGCGCTGCGTGAGAAACTCTCCGGAGCAGAACAGGGCGCAACCTGCATCAATTTTTAAGACGATTCGATTTATAGATCTGGCGAGAGAAAATCTGATGAAAAACTGGAAAACAACTGCAGAAGCAATCCTCACCTCCGGTCCGGTAGTACCGGTAATCGTGGTGAAAAAGCTGGAACACGCTGTGCCAATGGCGAAAGCGCTGGTTGCAGGCGGCGTACGCGTACTGGAAGTGACCCTGCGTACCGAGTGCGCGATGGATGCTATCCGCGCGATCGCCAAAGAAGTCCCGGAAGCGATTGTCGGTGCCGGTACCGTCACTAACGTTGAGCAGCTGAAAGAAGTGACCGAAGCGGGCGCGCAGTTTGCTATCAGCCCTGGCCTGACCGAATCCCTGCTGAAAGCGGCGACCGGCGAAGGCACCATTCCGCTGATCCCGGGGATCAGCACCGTATCCGAGCTGATGCTGGGTATGCAGTATGGCCTGAAAGAGTTCAAATTCTTCCCGGCAGAAGCAAACGGCGGCGTGAAAGCGCTGCAGGCGATTGGCGGGCCGCTGCCGCCCACTTGCTTCTGCGGCGTCAGC
>OATC01000332.1_pt1 | contig 13526 bp, 9 predicted proteins | sample 1475871 | NCBI WGS metagenome assembly OATC01 (sample SAMEA2579940, study PRJEB22360) | human gut metagenome | biome: human gut; feature: human-associated habitat; material: faeces | place: Denmark | collected 2008/2010
ATTCCGCACGCTTGTGCCTGTTTTTCGGACTTCGCCTCCCTCAGCCGCTTCCGGTACGGGTGCCAGTGGTTTTGCCGGCGCATCACGAGGCGGGTTTGCCGGAGCCTCACATGGCGGATTCTCCGGTGCTGCACGCAACCAGCAAGCAGCCGCGCCTCAGAGCACCGCTTCCCATGAATCTGTTGGAGACAATGGCCCTGTCAACGGCCCGGTCAGCGACCGACCCGCGGGCTCTCCGTCTGTGCAACCTGCTGTAGCAACTGCTGCTGCCGGTGCCGCTCCTGCCGCCGATGCCGGGTGGGGCGCTCCCGCCGCGTCGCCGGCCGTCCCGGCTCAACCGGTGACCTCGCCTGCGGCATCGGATAATCGGTCCATCGACGAGAAGTGGGATGCAGCCGTCGCCGCTTTGCCGGAAACCATTCGTGAATATGTGTCACGAGACAAGGTGCCGACCGTAAAATTCGGTCCCAACCGTAAGGGTCTGCCTTGCCTGTCGATGACGTTCGACAAGTCGCTGAGCCAGCACGCTTTCGCCTTGGCCGTGGATAACAGCGGTAAGAAGGCGGCGGCCGTAGTGATGGATGCCGTGCGCAACGAGTTCGGTGCCAATGCGGTTATTGCACCTTCTGCGGTCGCGGCGAATGGCGAGCGAGTCGAATCCGTCAAACGTATGAGCCCGGAGCAATTGGCCAAGGTCAAGCAGCAGATTGCCATGGCCAAGGCTGGATTGGCCGCGTCGAGTTTGGGCGCGGGCCTGGGCATTCATATGGGGAGCGAGCCGAAAGCTCCGAAGCCGACTGCAACAGGCCGAGCCGAGGATACGGATGACAGCCATCGAGCCGGCCAATCCAGTGCATCCACGGCGGCGAAGAACTGGAGTGACGATGACCCTTGGGCCAAGCCGGCCGTAAGCAACGCTTCGCCGCAATCTGCAGACGGGTTCGCACCTAACGAGCCCGCTGCTACGCCTGCGCCCGAAGAGCGTCACAAGAAGCATGTTGCGGTTCCGGACATCAGTGACGGTGTTGATCCGTGGGCCGCTCCGGCTGCTCCTGTTGCACCCACTGCGTCCGTTGCGTCCGCTGGACCCACTGGACAGTCCACTGGGCAGCCAGCCACCGCATCTTCCGTTACGGCAGTTGCCGGCGCGAGCGACGATCCATGGAATCAGACGCAGTCTCAGGCCGCGGTCTCACCGGCGTCGCAACCGGCCGAAGCCGACCCGTGGAACCAGCCATATCAGCAGTCTCCTCACGATGATCCGTGGAATCAGCCGCAGGGGGACCATGCTCAGGCGGCTCCGCAGCCAGGAGACGACCCGTGGAACCAGCCCCAATCGGTTCCGCAGCCGGCTGCCGGCGATGACCCGTGGAATCAACCACAGCCCGCTCAGCCTTCAGCGTCAGCGGCTCCGGCTGATGATCCGTGGAATCAACCGCAGGCAGTTCCACAATCGGCTCCGCAGGCCACCCCGCACGGTGATCCGTGGAATCAACCGCAACCCGCACAGCCGACCCCGAATGCCGACCCGTGGAATAGCCGGCCCCAGCCCCAGCCGAAACCACAACCGCAAGTCGCGGCCGAGGATGACGAATACTCGATGAGCGACCAGTCGCTCGGCGAGGCGACGGCCATGAATCTCGACGATCTGAAAAAGCTATTCGAGGTCAAAAGAGTCGAGCAATTCGCGGCAGATGATCCGAAGAACCCCAAGAACATCCAGCCTGCCAAGAAGCACTCGGATGAATAATGAGGACGAATAACGAGGAATACCCATGGCACTTGCTTATGACGGCGCAATACAGCGACTGATCGACGCTTTCGGGCGGCTGCCCGGCATCGGTCCGAAGGGCGCGCAGCGTATCGCCTTCTACATGCTGTCCGCGCCCGAAGATGAAGCGCGCGATTTGGCCGAGGCCATCGAAGAGGTCAAGGCCAAGATCCGCTTCTGTGATATTTGCGGCAACGTGTGCGAATCCAGCCCCTGCCCGGTATGCGCCGACCCGAGACGCGACCGTTCGGTGATCTGCGTGGTCGAAGAGCCCAAGGATGTGATGAGCATCGAGCGCACGCGCGAATACCACGGCCTATACCATGTGCTCGGCGGCGCAATCAACCCAATGGCCAACGTTGGCCCTGCCGACCTGCGTATTCCCGGTCTGCTCAAACGCTTAGAAGGCGATGAGGTCAAGGAAGTGATTATGGCGCTCGACCCGAATATTGAAGGCGAGGCCACCACCAGCTACTTGACCCAGCTATTGCGACCCGTAGGTGTCAAGGTCACCCGACTTGCCAGTGGTCTGCCGGTGGGCTCCGACTTGGAGTATGCCGACGAAATCACGCTGGGCAGGGCACTGGCCGGTCGGCGCGAGGCCTAGGCTAGCGTATCATTGGCGCTCTCGCCCTTGCGGCGCATCCACGGCCAGAATGCGCCGTGGCGGATGATGCGCGCGGCCTTGTGCCGTCGTGCCAACCAGATGATGAACAGTCCTGCCGCCAGTATGCCTAGACCAACACCAAGGGCGATATTGCGCGCGTCAAGCACGTCATTCGGCTCGGGGGCCGGCATTGGAATCGCCACGCGGTGCCCGGAGATAAGCAGTCGGTGCGTGTTCACGCCATATGGCGTACAGGTCATCAAGGTGGCACGGTCCTCACCCGGCACAATCTTGAGCTTCGACGTGTCATCCGGCAAAATCACCGAAGTGCGGTCCACTTTGTAGCCCAAAGTTTCGCCCATGACTTCGATGTAGAAGAAGTCGCCCTCTTTCACCTCGTCCAAACGGGTGAACATCAGCGCTTCAACCAACCCGCGGTGCCCGGTAATGACCGAATGGGTGGATTTACCTCCCACCGGCAGCGACGTGCCGTACAAGTGGCCGGCACCAGAAGCCAGTGCTTCCTCGGAAGTGCCGTGATAAATCGGCAGATTGATGGACTGCTTGGGCACCTTGATTGTGCCCATCACGCCGTTGCCGGTATTAAGCAGTGACTGGTATTCCTTGTCTTTCTTTGAGGCGGAATCCTCGCCGCTGGCTTGGGATCCTCCTTGGTCGGCGGAGAACGGATCGACGGCTTCACCCAAGATGGACTGGCCGGATTCAGCGAGCTTCTTGTTGTATGCGCGGGCCGCCGTGAGCTTGTCTTCCGCCTGCGGGTAAGGCCAGCCGGCTACTTCTTTGGCTGTGGTGGCGGTGGTGGCGGCCAAGTTGCGGCCGGACTCGAATTGCAACGCTAGCGGGAAGCAGGCCACGGCGATTGCGGCGATCAGCAACACAATGGTGATGATGCGCATCGCCCACAGATTGTGTTGCAGGCGTCGGCGCTCGGCCACGAGATCGCTGATATCGATGACTTCGTCAAATGGTGTTGGAACGAATGCTGAGGGCTCGGGACGCGCTGAGGAAACGTTGTCATTTGCAGATGCGTCATCCGGCATGGCCGCGTTGTTTTCCCACATTTTCTGTGAGGCACGCTTACTCGTCGAACGTCGATGCAGCAATGCCATAGTCGCCTGTTCCTCCGTTTGATCTGCTCATGATTTGCTTATACAAGACGGCCGGGTCTGTCTTAGTCGTGCATGGCATAGGTGCTGTCGCAAATGGCAACACCGCACGCGCCACACTGCGAAACGTTACTCCGCACCAAGCCTTTCATGCAACATGCCGACGGGGCTATATGGGGGCAATGTAGGGGGCATAAGAAGTCTGAAAAATGCGATACGAACAACGTTGCTACGGCTGTCAGTGATGTGGCTTACTTCGGACAAGCCGTTGAGATGCAAGGGGCTGCAAAGGATTGCAAAGTATGGCAACACGATAAGCCGCGGCGTCGGCAATATTTGGCAGAGCTTTCAAATAGGGGGGTATGAATGCATAAAGAGGGAATATATTGCCCCGATAAAAAGAGGCGCTATTGCTGCGGGACCGGGCCTTGAAAAGGAGAGAGGAAGAAGAAGATATTCAGTTATGGGGTTCTGCGGAAACCTCGCCGGTTTGCTTTCGTTTGCCGGTAATTGATAGTTAACCGCTCGAATCTCAAAGGATGGATGCGGCTGCCTCAAAGAACCACCGGTGAAAACTTGAATATTTGCTGAACAACGCAGGCCATGCCCGCGTCCACATGTCGGCGCGGGGTCGCGGGGTGAACGCGGCAACCTCTATAATCGTTGCGTTTGCGTAGAATATCGAGCAAACTCCCCTAAGCGAAGAACAAAGGACAGCAGTGGCTCTCATCGTGCAGAAGTACGGCGGCTCGTCGGTCGCCGATACCGAATCGATCAAACGTGTGGCCAAGCGCGTTGTTGAGACGGAAAAGAAGGGTAACAAGGTGGCCGTGGTGGTCTCCGCCATGGGCGACACCACCGATGACCTTATCGATCAGGCGCTGAGCATCGACTCCAACCCGCCCGAGCGCGAGATGGACATGCTGATGACCGCAGGCGAGCGAATTTCCATGAGCCTGCTGGCCATGGCCATTCACGCCGAAGGCAGCCGCGCCCACTCCTTCACCGGTCAGCAGGCCGGCTTCTTCACCGACGCCCGTTACGGCGCGGCCCACATCAAGGCCGTGAGACCGGACCGCGTGAAGAACGCGCTCTCATTGGGAGACATCGCCATCGTTGCCGGCTTCCAGGGCATCAACGCCAAGGGTGACGCCACCACGCTCGGCCGCGGTGGTTCGGACACGTCCGCCGTGGCACTCGCTGTGGCCCTTGGTGCCGACATCTGCGAGATTTACACCGACGTGGACGGCATCTTTACCGCTGATCCGCGCATCGTGCCTTCTGCCCGCCGCATTCCGTCCATCGACTATGAGTCGATTCTGGAGATGGCCTCCTGCGGCTCCAAGGTGCTGGCACTGCGCTGCGTAGAGTACGCTCAGCGTTTCAACATGCCGTTGCACGTGCGCTCTTCGTTCTCCCGTCGCCCCGGCACGCTGGTTGTGCCTGACGGCATTGACCCGCGCACGCTGCCGAACCTCGACTGAGCGCGGCTACAGCGAACAATAATCGTAAGTAATTTCAAGCAAGACAAGGCAAGACATGACTGAAGAAGAAGCGAAATCCATGGGCGACCTGTTCCCTGACCTGGGCCCCGAGGCACCGGTGATTTCCGGCATTGCCCACGACCGTTCCGAGGCGCTGGCCACCGTGCGTGGCGTGCCGAACGAGCCGGGTATGGCCGCCAAGGTGTTCACCGAGCTGGCCACCGCCGGCGTGAACGTGGACATGATCGTGCAGGCCGGCGCATCCGTCGGCACTGCGGACATCTCCTTCACCGTGCCCGAATCGGCCGTCAAGCAGGTTCAGAACACACTGCTCGACAAGCAGGAAGTGCTGGGCTACCACTCCTTCGATGTGGACACCAACGTGGGCAAGGTGGCCGTGGTGGGCGTTGGCATGAAGACCCACGCCGGTCTGGCCGCCAAGTTCTTCCAGGCCCTGAGCGACGAGGGCATCAACGTGCTGATGATTTCTACCTCCGAGATTCGTATCGCCGCGCTCGTGCCGCTCGATCAGCTCAACGACGCCGTCAAGGCGCTGCACACCGCATACGGTCTCGATGCCGATCAAATCGAAGCCGTGGTGTACGGCGGTACTGGCCGCTGAGCCACTGAGCCGCGTTTTTTTTTGCGGTATATACGACGAAAGCCCTCCTCACGGAGGGCTTTTGCGATTTTAACAAGATTCAACTACTTCTTAGTGATGTAGCCGAGAGCCTTGAGCATTTCGGCGCATTCAAGGGCACCGCCGGCTGCACCACGCAGGGTGTTGTGGGCCAGACCCACGAACTTCCAATCGAAGATGGAATCCTCACGCAGACGACCGATGGAAACGCCCATGCCACCCTCGTAGTCCACGTCGAGCTTGACCTGCGGGCGGTCATCCTCGGCGAGGTACTGGATGAAGTGCTTCGGCGCGTGCGGCAGCTCCAGTTCGGCAGCCTTGGACGTGTAGTTCACCAGACGGTCGATAAGCTCTTCCTTGGTGGCCTTCTTGCCAAAGTTCAGGAACACGGTGGCGGTGTGGCCGTTGAGCACGGGCACACGGATGCACTGCGAAGTGATCTTGAGGTCGCCGTCGAACGGCACGATTTCGCCCTTGTCAGCGTCCACATGGCCGAACACCTTGAGCGGTTCCTTCTCGGACTTTGCTTCCTCACCGGAGATGAACGGGATGATGTTGCCCACCATCTCGGGCCAGTCCTTGAAGGTCTTGCCCGCGCCGGAAATCGCCTGGTAGGTGCTCACAACCACCTCGCGCGGCTCGAATTCCTTCCACGCGGCCAGCGCCGGCGTGTAGGCCTGAATCGAGCAGTTCGGCTTGACGGCGATGAAACCACGAGTGGTGCCCAGGCGCTTGCGCTGGTGCTCGATCACCTCGAAGTGCTCCGGGTTGATCTCCGGCACCACCATCGGCACGTCCGGGGTCCAGCGGTGGGCGCTGTTGTTGGAGACCACCGGGGTCTCGGTCTTGGCATAACGCTCTTCAATGGCGCGAATCTGGTCCTTCGGCATGTTTACCGCAGAGAACATGAAATCAACGCCAGAGGCCACGGACTCGGCATCGTCGCCATCGACGACCACCATGTTCTTGACATATTCGGGCATCGGGGTTTCCATCTTCCAACGGTCGCCGACCGCCTCGGCATACGTCTTGCCGGCGCTGTGCGCGGAAGCGGCAAGCGTGACCACCTCGAACCACGGGTGATTCTCAAGCAGCGTGATAAAACGCTGACCGACCATACCGGTGGCACCAAGGATGCCGACCTTCAATTTTTCGGACATGATGACCTCTATGACCTCTGGGTTTCGATGGATTACTTACGTCGGACGGCCGTCATGTGGGTGGCCGTAAAACAATGCAATTGTACGAAACGCGCGGAACAACGGCAGTGGTCTTCCCAGATGGTGACTGCCCAATGAAGCGAAGGTGATGTTCTACACTGGTAGCCATGTCTATCGCATCAGTAGAGGCCCAAAAACAGCTCGACCGTATCGTGGCTCTCGGTTACCCGGATGTGGCGGATATTTCCGCCGCCGCATTCCGCTCGCTGGCCCGCCCCCTGATCGGGGCGCTCGAGCATTCCGATTTGGGATCGAACATCCTGCTGGTGCCCACGCGTGAACTGGTTTCGCCTGAGTCGCTGATCGCACGAACCTCCATCAACCGCATGGCCGGCTTCACCACCATGCCTCCGCGTGACATCGCCAGCTTCCTGCCTCAAGACGGCTTCATGCCGCCGGAAGGCCCGTTCTATCTGGCCGTCAATCCGCACACCGGCACGTGCTATATCAATCGCGAGCCGGATGTGGCCCGCAAGCTTATCGACTCCGATGAGCGCCTGCCGCTCACCCTCGAGGAAGGCTTGGCCATCGCCACCCAGCACCCGGAGTGGCTGCTGGAAAAGAACGGCTTCAATCTGCTCGGCTCACGCTCCGCAGACGGCCGCGTGCCGAGCATCTGGATGAGCCAGAACGCACCGCGACTGGGAGCCGTCTGGCCCAATTCCCGCCATACCTGGCTGGGCAACGCGTATTGCACGGCCCGTCGCGGGGTGAGTCTGTTCCGTTAAAGCGATTCTCTAGGCTGCCATTGCTTTTCCCAGTAGAATGAGGCTAGAGTGCGTCATTCGAAGAGAGAAGAGCGATGATGATCTGTAAGAATTGTGGTGCTGACAATGATGGGGGAAGCCGGTTCTGCGTGCACTGTGGCGCGCCGCTAACCGACGTGAGTGCTCCTGCTCCTCAGGCGGCGGCCGGCCCAATTCCAGTGCCGCTGCCGGACAATACCATGACGGTGCTTGATCACCCGCCGCTGCCCGGCTCAAACGATGGGAGCGCCTATAGGCAGCCCGGCGTTCCGGCATCGAGCGGTGTGGCAGGAGCACCGACCGCACCGGGGGCAAGTCAGACCGGGCCGACTGCGCCGGGAGCATTGCCGCAGGCCGTTCCGGGTGCGTCTGGTGTTCCTAGTGCTCCGGCTGCTCCTGTCGCTCCGGGCGCAGCCACGCCGCCGAGCGGCACAACGACCGCAACCGCCACATTGCCGAATCCTTCGGGCAAGCGTGGCCCGAATACGCTGATTATCGCGCTGGTGGCGGTGCTGCTGGCGTTGATCGTAGCCGGCGTGGCCACATTCCTGACGTATCGTGCCGAGGTATGGGGTGGTAAGTCGCTGCCTGATCCGGCGTCCATCGCCGCCAGCGTCACCGATAAAAACGCCAAGAAAGCATCGGTGATCAAGGCCAAGGATGTGACCGAGGCGTTGAAGGCCAAGGGCCTGAACGCGAAGACGGTTCCAGTGTTCTCCGGCGAGGATCGTGGCGTGTTCCTCGGTTACGAGGGCACGAATCCCGGCGCCCGCGTCAAGGCTGGCTCCACGGTCATAGTGCAGGAGTCGGCCGGCCCTGGTGTGCCGAAGGGCACGGTCGGCAAGGATGTGAACAAGGTGGTGAACACGTTCGCGGATATGGGCGTGCCAATCCACTACAAGAAAGTCGTCATCTCTTCAGACAGCAAGACTCCGGAAGGCCAAGTCAGCGTCACATACCCAGCTCCCGGTGTAGGGCTCACCGATGACGAGAAGGACAACGGCATTTACATCGGCGTGGCCTCCAAGGGCGATGGTATCCCGGTGGATATTCTTGGCTCGGATAAGAACAAGGCCGTCAGCGATCTGGAATCGCAGGGCTACAGTGTGGATTCGGAACCGCATTACTCGTCAGAGAAATACGTGGGCAAGATTTCCGGTTCGTACCCGGCTCCGGGTTCCACGTTGAGTTCCGGTCAGTCGGTGACCTTGTATTACGGCATCGACAAGTCCAGCAACATGGACGTGCTGAGCAAAACCAACTCGTATGACAATATCAAGATGGCCAGCATCCATGCGTCCGCAATGATCGGTATGTACTGCAAGAGCGAGGTGACGGATGCCGCCAAGGATTGCATCACATTGGAGCAATCCTCGATGAATCCCTTTGGCGCTACCTCACCCGAGGATTATCAGTACCTGCAAATCAAAGGCCATGAGCCTGAAGACAAGGCCGATGTGCTGGGCCTGACCAACTTCTCCCAGGATGTCAGCGGCGCGATGCTGGAATCGGATTCAGAACATGGCATGTCCGCGGACAAATTGCCGATGAAAAACCATCTGCTGTTGAAAGACTGGGGCATGTTCGAGCTCTACGCGGGTATGGATTTGCCGAACTGCGGCTCAAAGGTGATGTCCGCTTCGATAGGCGAGTACTGCGTGAACGGCAACTATGAACGGGCGTCGTTCGACGATGGCGAAATGACGCCACCGGCCGGTGCGGAGAACGGGTCGACCGGCATGACCTACGACATGAAGGACTTCCTGGTCTACTTCCCGGCGGGTTCCGATGCCGAGTCGCTGGATGATTCCGGATACTTCGACGCCGCCGAACTGGCGAAGGCCAAAAAGCAGAAGGCCGTGGATACCAGCCGCCCGTACATTCTGGTTCGCGACAAGAGCCTGTACAGCGAGACCAGCGTGAGCGTCAACTTGGGCAAGGACGTGGACCCGTTTGTGCCGACCAACCGCAGTATCAATAACTACCAGAACAAGATGGAGCCGATGAAGCCGGCTCCCAGCGATTCGACCGTCTACTATCTGGTGGAGCAGAACGGTGATCTCGACTGGGATTCTCTGCCGGATGCCGAAGTCAAGGGGACCGGTGACAAGTCCAAGGACAGCGGCAAACAAGACGCCACGTTCAAAGAGGCTATGAAACAGGCGGCAGGTAACTATAGTTTCGGTTCCGGTGTCGGCGCATGGGGAACCGTAATGAAAGTCAATAAGGATGGCACCTTCTCCGGCTCCTACCATGACTCGGATATGGGGGCCACGGGAGATGGTTACCCTTATGGTTCTCGTGCCGAATCGAACTTCACTGGCAAGTTCAAGTCGGCAAAAAAGAACAGTGACGGCACTTACACGCTGCAATGCGATGCCAGCGCCTTCAAAATCGATGGCACCGTCGGCGAATCCCATATCGAAGATCAGATAAAAGTCACCATATCGGAACCTTATGGCATGGAACCGTGTAACGAGTTCACGCTATACACCGATGGCACTGATCTATCGACGTTCAGCGATGCCATGAAGACGTGGAGCAACGGCTATCTCATAGGAAACGACGTCGATACGCTGAACGGCAAAGCATTGCTCAACGTGACGAGCGGAGCGGATAAGGGATACACGTTCTACGATTTCTCGTAGTGATTCAGCTGCCGTGCGGAGCGGCGGGAAACGTGAAGGACCGGCGCGTATGCTGTGCGAAACAGCATTACGTCCCTAGACTGGTGAGGCATGACGAACCTGCGATTCCGCGAAGACGGCAGCTTCCGCGTGTTGCAAATGGCCGACATCCAAGACGGCCCCAACGTGCTCCCCGATACCATCCGCCTTATCCGTGAGGCCATTCGCAAAGCCGACCCGGATCTGGTGGTGTTCACCGGCGACCAGATTCGCGGTTACGATCCTGCCTACATCGACACTTTCCTGCGCCGCCGTGGCGAGGAACCGGGCGCTCGCGTGCGTGCGGTCACCGAAGTCGAGGCCAAGCTGCGCGGAATCAAGCGGCGGGCCAGAGACCGCGTGAACAATCGTCTGCTGGCCATGAAGTCTGACGGCAGCAATCCCGACGCCCAACAAACCGCGTCCACCGCGTCCACCGCGTCCACGCTGGTCTACTCCACAACATCCGATCCACAGGATGTGCCGACGACTTTGGACGAGCTCATGGACGAGACCCGTGACAAAGTCCGCCGCACGTTTGCCGGCTTCCTTGGCCCGGTCATCGAAGCGGAAGTGCCGTTCGCCGCCACCTACGGCAATCACGATTTCCAGTGCGGCATCTTGGCCGACGAGCAGGACGGCATCTACCGCGAATTCCCCGGCTGCCTGAACCCGGTCGACAGCCCAGAGCCAGGCACTTTTGCCCTGCCCATTGAGGCTTCCGACGGATCCGGGCGCGTAGCTATGTCCGTCATGATGGTGAATTCCGGCGATTACGCCGGCAAGCCTGAAGAGAACGACGCCCAATACCCGGCCTATGTGGTCAATCCGCGCGGTCTTGATTTGGCTGATTCCGATGGGTATGGCACTCCAAGCCCCGAGGCGATCGATTGGCTGGGAGCCGTACAGTCCGAACTTGGCGAACGCAACGGCGACGGTAAGCCGGTGCCTGCCATCGCCTTCCAGCACATTCCGCCGCAGGAATTCTACGATTGCCTCAAAGAGGTTCCCGCATGGACGCCGAACGCGGTGGAAGGCGCACGCACCCACGCCGGCCATTGCTACGTGCTCAACCATGAGATTTGCCGGCCGGGATCGCGGCTGGGTGAGGCGATTGGCTGTGCGGACGAGAACGTCGGTGAAGTGGACGCCTTGCGTGAGGCAGGCGGCTACTTCGCGCTGTTCTGCGGTCACGATCACAAGAACGCCTTCGTGGGCCACGCGCATGGCATTGATTTGGGCTACGCGCCCACCTGCGGATTCGAATGCTATGGTCCCAAGTCGCGCTATCGCGGCATCCGCCTGTTCGAATTCCATGAAAGCAATCCGGCCGGCTACGTGACCCGCATGCTCACCTGGGGTGATCTGGTGGGCCGATACTCCAGCAACGAGGTGCGCGTCTGGTTCGAGGACCACTGCGTGACCGGTGCCATCAGCATGCGTAACGAATTGCGCCGCCCGCAGGTATTCGCAGTGCTGGCCGGTGCCATGAGCCTCGGTTTTATGGCCGTCATCCGCTCGTTGGTGAAGAAGCGGTGACGACCATAAAACCGGTTAATACATCAATTCTGCTGATACGGCCTGAATGCGGAATAGGCGGCATCCTCGTCGTATAGCAGGTTATCGGGCTCTTCCGGTTTTGGCGTGTAAGGGCATGTGTCAGAGGTGGGTTTGGATGGCGTGTCTGAAGCCGCCGGCGTGCAGCAGGCTTCTGGTGATGTAGTTGTCGAGGTTGCGGAATCCCAGGGGCTATGCCCCTGAGGGTCTCGAGCCTTCCGTTGATGGCCTCGGTGGGCCCGTTCGCGCTGTGCTCCCGGTCGAAGAACCCGAGGACGTCGCCCATGCGCCCCCCCACGCATAGCTGTAAGTAGTAGTGCTGCGTCGGAACGCTAAGTGTGCTGGCATATTGTGAGATGAACGGGGTGTTGGAATGGGCCGTCGCTAGGATAGAGGAAGTTACGCGTGTTACCAATGCGTAAACGAATATCCAATAAGCGATTGTATGAATGGTTCACACAGTAAAGGAGGAACAATGGGTCAGGATCAATCATCCGTTTTTGATCTCGCAGCGGTAGCCGCAGCGTCCAATGGGGGGAACAACGACCCGCTGCTGCCTCCGGCGCGATTCATCGGCGATTCGCAGAAGCCGAGTCGTATGCCGTACAACAAGTACGCCGCCTACGACAAGCAGATCCCGTTTGATTACCCGGAGCGTACGTGGCCGGGCAAGCGACTGCAGCGTGCGCCGCGCTGGTGCTCCGTCGATCTTCGCGACGGCAATCAGGCCCTCGTCAACCCGATGGATTCCGAGCGCAAGCTGCGTTTCTGGAATCTGCTCGTCTCCATGGGATTCAAGGAGATCGAGGTGGGCTTCCCGTCCGCTTCCGAAACCGATTTCGACTTCATCCGTATGCTCATCGAGCGTGAGCTGATTCCGGACGACGTGACCATCGTGGTGCTCACCCAGTGCCGCGAGCACCTCATCCGCCGCACTTACGAGGCGCTCAAGGGTGCCAAGCGCGCCATCGTGCACTTCTACAACTCCGTGTCTGTGCTGCAGCGCGAGGTCGTGTTCCGCAAGAACAAGGAAGAGATCAAGAAGCTCGCCACCGACGCCGCCGAACTGTGCAAGGACCTCGAGAACGAGGCCAAGGGCATCGACCTGTACTACGAGTACTCGCCGGAATCCTTCACCGGCACCGAGCCGGAGTACGCCGTCGAGGTGTGCAACGCCGTGATCGGTGTTATCAAGCCGACTCCCGAGCACCCGATGATCATCAACCTGCCCGCCACCGTGGAAATGACCACGCCGAACGTGTTCGCCGACGAAGTGGAGTACGTCTCCACCCACCTCGACGACCGTGACTCCGTGGTGCTCTCCCTCCACCCGCACAACGACGAAGGCATGGGCGTGGCCGCCACCGAGCTGGCCGTGCTGGCCGGCGCCGACCGTGTGGAAGGCTGCCTGCTGGGCAACGGCGAGCGTACCGGCAACGTCGACTTGGTCACGCTGGGCCTCAACTGGCTCACCCAAGGTATCGACCCGCAGCTTGACCTGTCCAACATGCCCGAGATTCGCAAGACGGTTGAATACTGCAACCAGATCAAGATTTCCGAGCGTCACCCGTATGCCGGCAACTTCGTGTTCACCGCGTTCTCCGGCTCGCATCAGGACGCCATCAAGAAGGGTCTCGAGGCTCGTCAGGTGGCCGCCGAGCGCGCTGGCGCCGATCTCGACAGCTTCGTGTGGCTTGTGCCGTACCTG
>OATC01000333.1_pt1 | contig 13426 bp, 12 predicted proteins | sample 1475871 | NCBI WGS metagenome assembly OATC01 (sample SAMEA2579940, study PRJEB22360) | human gut metagenome | biome: human gut; feature: human-associated habitat; material: faeces | place: Denmark | collected 2008/2010
TATACTTTTATCCTGTTTATATAGATATTAAACAACATATATATATAATATAAAAAAATATTACTGGAAAACAAAATTCCCAGTAATATTTTAATGATAAATGTCTTAATAACACAAAACTATCTAGAGTCTTATTTAATCCTTTCTTAGATTAGTTCAACATTATTGTTTAAATTTTATTTTCTATAGGGCTTTCAGTTAATAGACTCTATTCCTTATTATTTCTTTATTATCTTACTTTCATATGCCTTAAAAGTAATTCCATCAAAGATTTTAACCTCTTGAGTATGATTCATGACAAAATAATATTCTTCATCATTAACCACTCTCTTAACAACTTCAACACCAATTTCTGATTCTATATACTCAATATTAGCTTCCTTTATTATTTTTTTTGCTAATATGTCCATAGTAGTATTATCTACGCCAGTGCCTATATAATAAGCTTCTCCTTTTTCAAAGCTATTTAAAGTTACTGCTGATAATTCATTATAAAATTCATCATCATACATAAATAAGCTTTCTGCAGTAGTTGTTTTAAGCATATCTCTAAATACTGTGCCACTACCTTCTATACCTTAAAATTCATTTATATCTTTAATTGTAACATTTTGTCCTTCTTGAAGTGATTCTATTTCTTCAACAAATCCACCTATTAAATCTGTATAAAAACTTGGATTGTATTGACCTAATGTTAGATTATTATAGTAATCTTTAATAGCTGTTCTAAAACTAAATACTACTTTACCGTCATTTTTAACAAATTCTCTAATTCTTTCTTGAACTTCATGAAATTTTCTTCTTTTCTTGTTATCTTGATCTATTATTCCATAACAATATTGCTCTGATCCCTTAGTTGCACCTCTATATCTAAAATACATAAGAGAATTACAGCCGTGTGCATAGCTTGATATGACCACATTTTAGCTTGGTTTGGTCTTGGGAGATATCCAATGACATCATGGCCTTGTGCACCCATTATAGCTTCTGTAATCCAGAAATTTTGTCTCTTAGCACCTCTCATAAAATCTAATCCACAAGCAATTTCATGAGCGGGGATTGGCTCTTTTTGCCCACCCCATACTGGATAATTATTATATGCTACCATATCAATATGTTTTGCAACCTTTGAAAAATCAAAACTTTTATCAAAATAGCCCCTGTAGTATTATCTTCAAATTCTTCTAATACATCTGGATGTTTTTTTGCAAGCCATGCTGGCATAGTTGCTGTAGATATTCCAAAAATCACCTCAAGTTATTTGTGCTGGTAAATAACATGCTAATCTAAATACTCCTTTCAAAGATTTTCTATTATAAATTTTAGCTTAATATAGCTATTTAAAGAATAAGGACCGTATCATCTACTTGTGATACGGTTCCCTGCTATATGCCTATATGAGGCTACTTTATTCATAACTGTAAATCTTATATTATAAAGTTAAACGTCTATTAAATAAGCCTCTTTTTTTCAAAGTTACTTAAAAGATCTTCATATTCTTTCATTATATTATTATATATAGTTAACGTTTCCTTTGTATTTGCTCTTACTCTACCCAATATGAAATCATATTTATCTATTACTATGTTACAAATATCACTATCAATCTTATTATTTAATGCCATATCAGATAATATTGATATTACTGTTTCTTTAGGGAATTCCCCTTTATAACTTCTTTTACCAACAAGAGCACTTATTATATCTGCTATTGCAACTATTCTTACTTCGAGTGAAATCTCACTATCTTTTAATTTAAATGGATATCCTGTCCCATCTAATTTTTCATGATGTAATGCAGCTATATCTCTTATGTCATCTAAACCTAAATCACTTAATATTCTATATCATATGCTACCTCTTCTCCATGCCCTACCATTCTATTATCTACTGAATCTAGAGTTTTTTGTATTATCATTAAAATGTTCTTTAAACTTACTTCTATCATTTTCCACCCCTGAAGCATTTATTGTTATAAATTCTAAAAACATCAATGCTATTATAATACTATATATTATAAAGTTATCTCAACTTATATACTGCTTCTGATAATTTTATAAAATCTAATCCAAATTACAGGTAAATTAATTTTTCTAACTTAAAATCATAAACAAAATCCCCCTTAGATTAAGCCTTCATAATCTAAGAGGGATTTTATGCTATTATTTTACGTTAAACATATAAAGTGATTGAGTTAAGAAGTTATCTTCTTTATCTTCATATATTACATACATACTATGGAAATATTTATCAAAGTCTGAAATATCAAAAGAAACAACCCCATTTTCATCTACTAATTCATCTAAAGATAAATCAATAGCTTCATCACTTCTATTGCTTTTTATAATTATTTCTTTTGGTTTTAATTTCTCACCATTTCTATTTAATACTTTATAATCTAAAGTTATTTTATTATCTTTTGCATAAAGCATACCCTCTGTTATTATTTGAGGATTTGCATTTAAATTAGTTAATTTTTTAAGATTTTTAAGTGGTGATAAATCTTTTATTTCATTATTTGATACATCTAATGACTCTAAGTTTTTAGCATATTCTAAACCTTCTAAGCTTGAAATCCATTTATTTGAACATGATAACTCTGTTAATTTATACATGTCACCTATAGTTATATCATCACTTGATAAATTAAGTGTCTCTTTTATACTGTCTTTAAGAGCTTCATCTTTTATAGTTATAACCTGATTTATGTCTACATTTTCCTCTAAATTAGATATTGCTCCATTTAATTCCGAAATCATAGAATTTATCTCATCTTGAGTACTCACCTTATCTACTAGCATAGCTTCAGCTTTATTTAAAGCTTCTTCTAATACTCCAAATGATTCTTCAGTATATTTATCTTTCTCGTAAGTTTTTGCTGTCTCAACTAATGTCTCTAATTCTGAATAATCTACTTGTACCTCATTTGCAAAGTGAAGTTTTGCATCTCCCCATGTAGCATGGTCTGATCCATTTCCATTTCCACCATCAGTTACTACAAGCTTTAATTCTTTAGCTCCATTTATATCAACTTCTAAATACTTCATAGGATCTTTTGACTTCATTAATTTACTATCAAATTTCTTCTCTCCATCTACATATACTTCAAATGTAACTGATCCTACTGTACCAAACATTTCTCTATCCACACCAACATATGAGCTGAAGTATGCATAATCTTTACCTGTTAAATCATATGTTATAGTTGAATTTGAATGAGCTCCTATACCTCTTTCAAATGATACTTCCTTACCATTTTCATTAGTTAATCTTAAAGTATTATTACCATTTGATATATCTTTTTTAGGGGTAGCATAGCTATTTTTAGTAGATGTCCAATCATAATCTGTTAAGTATCTATAATCATTCATATTAACTACTGCTATAGTTCTAGTTTTAACTACCTCATTGCCATCATTATCAATTACTGTATAAGTTATTGGATACTTTCCTGTTTTATTAAAGTTTACTTTACCAGTTACTTGAACCTTGTCAGTTATATCTCCATCTTCAGCATCTATTGCACTATATTTTTCGTTTAAATCTATTACTTCTCCAACTTTAGTAGATACTGATTTTGGTATAGTTAATTTTGGTTTTGCATTATTGGTAGTTAATTTAGGATTAGCTATCACTGAATGGTCTGAAGTATTTTTATTTCCAGCATCAGTAACTTTTATTACTAATTCTTTTACTCCCTTAACTGGTACATTTATATATACCATATTATCTGCATGCTTTAAAACATCAGTTGTAGCTAGAACTTTATCATCACCTATTATTTCAAATTTTATACTAGAGTTATTTTGTGCTTCTATTCCTAAATCAACTCCAAGTAAAGCTTCGAAGTTATCATAATCTTTATCTGATAAATCATAAGTTATTGTACCATTTGCATGTATTCCAAAACCTTTTTCAAATTCTTTTAACTCTCCATTTACTCTACCTTTTATACTAGAGTTTCTTCTTGGAGTCCCCCAATCCGTTTTTACAGATGTCCACTCTTCATCTGATAAATAATCATAATCACTTACTACTTCAACTTCTACAATCTTTTCTGCCACTACGTCTTCATCATTTACTGTATACTTAACTTGATATACACCTTTCTTACTCGTATCTACATTGTGGACAGCTTCAACCTTAGAAGTTATGTCATTTCCTTCATAGTCTAATACTTTTATATAATCCATAGGATTAAACTCTTCTTTTAATTTTAAAGTTATCTTATTTTGTTGAATGTTTATATTTGGTGTAAATTGATATATTGAAACAGACTTACCTGTCCCTAAGTTAAGATCATAAGGTACTACTTCATACTTAGAATTCTTAGCTTTATCTGCATTAGTATCTGTGAAAGTATTAGTTCCAGTAAATCCTATTACCTCACCATCTCTTAATATTTCATATCCTAATAAATCTGGTTTAACTTTATCATCTACATCAAATGTTAACTTAATTCCATTTTCTACTCTGTTTAAAGAAACTTCTAAATTTGTATCTTGAGTGAATCCACTTCCTTCATACTTAGCCTTACTATTATTTAAATACCATATCTTCTTATCTGGTTTTGGATATTTACTAGTTTCGGCTTTAGTTTCGTCATTAACCTCAAATCCATGTCTAGCAAAGTATTCACTTAAATCTTCCCCTATTACTTCTGATGAAAATTTAATTAAATATTGCATTTTTACGTTATTAGGATTTTCATCTCCTAAGCTAACATTTCTCTCTCTATATAACTTATTTAAACTAGCCCAATAACCTGGCTTATACATTTCTAATTGCCAATATACAGCTAATCTCTCAAAAGCTCCACCCTCCATATATTTATTAGAATTTTCACTTATTACATTTTTATAAATATTAGCTTCATATGGTATTCTATTATCTATTTTATTGTAATATACAGACATATGCATAGGTAACATATTATTTGTAACCTCACCATATAATCTTGCATTTACATCCATTCTGTGACCTATTTCATGAGTTAATCCCCAAGATGGTCCTCTGTCTTCAAATGGAATTAAGTGATTTGCCATTACGTCACTTAATACTCCTATATGATTAGTATATGAATACATATATGCAAATGGTTGTGCTAATCTAACATTTTCCCTTATATATTTAGGATCATTTTGTTCACTACTTCCATCTAAACCGTAGTATTTAAAAATTTCTTCCATATGAGTATTGTAAGATTTTATTGTATCTAAAGGATTTACCCCCTGCTCAATATAAGTCTCATATGCTCCAGTCGCAGTACCTGTCCATACTATATGATCACTTACAAACTCAAAAACATCTAATACCTCTCTGTCTAAAACATTAGGGTTTTTCGCTATATCTTCATCCATTGCTTTTTTATATTCTATTAAGAATTTTTTGAATTCTTCCTCATTTGTATCTTTTGTAAGGAATGGGAATTTATCTCCTGAAACAAATCTTATAACTGGAGCTTTAGGTTGCTCTTCTTTAGTGTATGGATTTACTATATATATTGGCCCACCTTTAGTTACCTCATGCTTATACCAACCATCTTGTGGTACCTCAGGAACAGTTATTACATTCTTACCTACCTTTAAACTCACTGTTCTCATCCAATTACCAAAGCTTCCTTCTTGTTGAGAAAATGCTAAGCTTGGTAGAGGCTTGCTTGGATCTGCATCCACATAAACCGTTATTACATCACCTGGCTTTGCAGATATACCTGTTGGTTGATTGTTATTACCAAAACCAAACTTCAAAGTATTTTTAGCATATGCTGCCATATCTCCATGTTGTTCTGCTGTAATAACTTTTACAGTAGATGATTCACCATTAAGTATTTCTTTAGCTAACTCTAATGATTCTTTAAATGAACTTTCTAAAGGATGTCCTTTAGTTTCATTTTCTAAAGCTTGTAATTTTTCTTTAGTATTAAAGTCTTCTGATAATTCATTTTTTAGCTGATTAGTAAATAAATTATCAATTTTATCACTTACAATATCTTGCTTATAAAAGGCTATTTCTGATAATGTAGCCCAGTTTTGATCTGAATTTTTAAATTTAAATTTAACTCGTTTAAATTTAGTAGGATTGAATTTTGCCTCAACTAATCCAGATACTTTATTATGAGAACCAGTTGCTACAAGCTGATATGTATCCCCTTTAGATGTTGTAGAGCCATATATTTCAAATTCCTGTGCAAATCCTTTTCTATCAGATTTTCTTGCTCCATATACTACTCTATTTAATTCTACAGCGTCTTTAAATTCTACCTCTACTTCATTTGTAAAGTCACCTTTATTTGCTTTATTAGTTTCCCAATAAGTATCTAACTTACCATCTATAGCATTTGTTATTACTTGTCCAGAATAATGACCTCCATTATTGCCAATACTCTTTATATTATTATTATCCATTTTAAATAAATTTGAATATTCTTCATTAGAATAATATTCAAATTGCTTTGTAGTTGCTGTTGTAGCTTCTAGATTTTGATTATTTAATAATTCTCTAGCATTTTCTATATATTCTTTAAAATCGCTGTATAGTGGATGATTCTTTACTTCTTCCTCTAAAGCATTTATATCTTCTATACTATTAAACTCATCACTAATTTCACTCATTGTATCATCAGTAAATAGTCTATCCATTTTATCACTTAATTTATCTTCTTTATAAAACATAAATTCTGATGCTGAAGCCCAGTAATTATCAGCTTTTTTAAATACAAACTTTATTCTTTTAAACTTTGTTGGATTAAATTTAATTTCTACCACATCACCAGTAGAACCTTTATATTCCCCGCTACTTACTAATGTAAAATCATCTTCTCCATCAGTAAGAGATCCATAGATTTCAAATTCTTTAGCAAAACCTTTTCCCTTAGCTGATGATTGTCTAGCTGCATATACTATTCTATTTAAAGTTGTTTCTTCATTTAATTTAATTACTACTTCATTTGTAAATTCAGGTTGATTTTTCTTTCCTGTTTCCCAATGTGTCTTAAAATTGCCATCTATAGCATTCTCAATAGATGAATCCTTATTATAGTTACCTCCATTGCTAGTTATAGATTCAATATTTGAATTATCCATTTTGAATACTTCGTTATAAGCACCTATATTACTGCTATTTAATAAATCAAATTTACTTATAGTTGCTGTTACAGCAGCACCTGTAGTTTCCATTATAGGCTCTGTCTCAATTTCTGTTATAGTTGCTGCAGCTTCAGTTGTAGCTTGTACTCCTTGCTCACTTACTAATTCACTAGCATTTTCTATATCTTCTTTATCCAATATAGGTTCTGCTGTTGAGGCCAATTCTTCCTTAGCTTTTGACATTCTACTTGCTAATGCCTCTATTGATGATACTGAGAAATTAATAGTTACTGCGGCTGCCACTATGGCTGGTCTTTTTTTTTTTTTCATTTTTTACCCCCATAATTATTATTCCCCCTAAGATGTACATTAAAAAAAGGCTACTCAAAAAAAGAGTAGCCTCATATTATCTTTATAAATTTAGTATTTTACATATTCAAAGAATGTAATATTACTAAATTAATCTAAAAAACAAAAAGTATAATGTACTCTTTGGCAACTGGCTGACATAGTTATAAACCTTAGTCCCTATAGCTTTGCGTCTCTAGATTTCTCTAAATTTGCCTATTTAATTTTACATACATTAGAATATTATCATCATTATAGAATAATTTCAATATCTCTTTATTAAACATTTTATTGTTTTAAAAAACATGTTAGTGAAACATGGCCTAATGGAAAGCAAATTCAAACATTTTATATTTGTGCTAAGATATTTTAATTTGCTTTATTCTGAATAAATTGAGTATATATAAATTGACTTATAACTCTATAACTTCTGACAAAATTCTATTTTTTCATTATTTACTCCTTGAATTTCAAAGTGCTTTATTCCATTGCTCCAAAATGGTAGAAATTCAATATTTTTATTTAATATAGTTAATTTATTTTCTTTACAATCCTTAAAAGCAGCTTCAATATCACATACATCTAAGGCTATATGATCTATAACTCCAATTTCATTGAAATTAGATTTATTCTCCCATGTTTCTATTATTAACTTATTCAATTCAAGAAACGCAACTTTTGATCCATCTTCAAGGCTTTCTCTTTGAATCACCTTAAATCCTAAGCTCTCATAAAACTCTATAGTTTTATCTATCACTAATGTTGGTATCCCTATGTGTTGAAGCCCTGTTATATTTTCATTTAAATTCATATCTTTTTCCCTCTCGCCTTCCTGTTAGTGTATTTATATCAAAAGCTATGATTTAAGTATTAACTTAGATAATAGCTTTCATCAATTCTATATAATCTTAATCTAAATAGCTTTACTATTTTTTTTGCTTACATCCTCATAACCTTTAGGTACACCCTTCACCTTATCGTATATAAATAAAAATACAATTGGTAAAGTAAATGCAACTAAGTTTCCTACAATATAAGGTATAAGAGTTTGTGGTGTTACTATTGTAAGACCTGGAAGTACAGTTAACCCTTGACCTATTGCTTTAACATCAAATATTTTCATTATTACCCCACCAAATCCTGCACCTATAAAAGAACAAATGAAAGGTATTATTGAATACTTTAAATTAACTGCAAAAATTGCTGGCTCTGTTATGCCAACTAATGATGGAATAAAGCTTGACATAGCTATCTCTCTATCCTTAGACTTTTTCTTATATAGAAGATACATACCTATAGCACCTCCACCTTGTGCTATTATAGATACTGACCATATTGGTTGTATATAGTTAAATCCTGTAACAGCAACTAAGTTTGCCTCTATACCTTGTATAGCATGTTGAGTTCCTGTGACAACAAGTGGCTGAAGTGATGCTGCAAATACAAATGCTCCAAATGCTCCACCTTTATTGTATAATAAATCTATAACTGCTCCTAATCCTGTACCTATCGCATTTCCTAAAGGTCCAAATATAGTAAACAATGCTAAGTTTGAAAATAGTATAGTTATGGTTGGAACTAATATATAAGCTAAAACTTGTGGTGCGTACTTATCAGTAATCTTTTCTACTTTAGATAAGAACCATGCTGTAAGAACTGCTGGAAATACTCCTCCTTGGAATGCTACAGCTGGTATTGCAAGTCCAAATAAATGCCAATATTCAGGTTTTACTGTACCTAATACATATTGATTTCTATCTGCAAGTCCTGGATGTATCATAACAAATCCAACCAAAAGACCTAATATAGGATTTCCACCAAAACGCTTTGTTGCACTGTACATTACTAGTACTGGTAAATAATCAAATGTAGTTGCTATTATTTTTAAGAACTTAGCTAGATCGGCAATAGTTGTGCTCTTATCAGCTAGAGAACCCTCCATTCCAAATAAACCTTGTGTAGTAAGAATAGATCTTATACCAAGTATCATCGCAGCTCCTATAAAAGCTGGTATTATTGGTATGAATATATCCGAAAATACTTTAAATCCTTGTTGTAGTTTTCCTTGTTTACTAATACCTTCATTTTTCATCTCTGAAACAGACACTTCTTTAGCACCTGTCAATCTAGCAAACTCAGCATATACTTTTTCTACAGTTCCTGAACCAAATATAATTTGTAACTGACCACTGTTGAAAATTACTCCCTTAGCTCCTTTTATATTTTCAATGGCTTGTCTATTATATAGAGAATTGTCTTTTAATATTAAACGCAGTCTAGTTATACAATGAGTAGCACTACTAACATTTTCTTTTCCCCCAACATTCTCAATGACTTCTTGGGCTATTTGCTTAAAATCCATAAGTTTTATCCTCCCGTATATTCATTATATTTCTATCAAGTTTTATCTTGCTAGAAATACTTTATTTTTTATTCGATTAAATTATCTATTCAAAGTTTTTGATATAGTTGTGTTCGATGTAGTTATAGCACCATCTGTAACCGTAAGCGCTATTGCATCTCCAAATTTCTTATAAATTCTAGCATTTAATGCTACTCCATCCATATATAAAGTTGATATTGTATCATCTACTATTAATCTTAAGTTGTATTCTTTATTTACTTCCAAATATATTGGTCTTTCTAATCCTTTATTCATCATTTGGAACCACTTATAATTTGGATTTTTATCAAAAGTGAATCTATTATCTACTAAAGAGAACTTATATTCATACGCTTCGCTTAATTCTTCATCTTCATAAAATCGTATAGAAAACTCTCTTGTCCCTTCTTCAAATTTTATTGTTGTTTCAAATGCGAATAATCTTCCAGCATCTTTACAAATAATTGCTTCTTCTCTAGTATCTATTGTTTTTAAAGACAAAGATTCTAACTCTTCTCTATTTGTAAATGTATTCCAAACCGAGTCTGGTACCTTAGTTCCTAGAGTTCCATCTTCTCTTTGATAAACTTCATGAGGTACTAAAGTTCCGCCCCATTCATATTGGTTCATATCTTCACAATTTAATTTTGTAGGAACCCATCCAAATAATATTCTTCTATTTCCATCAAATGCAGTTCTTCCTGCATAATATGCACTTCCATCAAATGCATCATCTTTAGGTCTAATCCATGGTCCCTTTAAACTTTTGCTCATTCTATATAATATTTTATTTTGTTGAGAGTACTCTGAGTAAACTAAGTACCACCATTCACCTATTTTAAATATCTCCGGCATCTCAAACATTGTATATATACCAGGACTCCAGAAATCACCTTGAAAATTCCAATCTTTTAAATTCTTAGATGTAAATGTAACTAATCTTCCAGTTTGTTTTCTTTTATCACCTTCAGCTCTAGCCCCTAATATTAAGAAATATTCTTGATTTTCTTCATCCCATATTACGTATGGATCTCTAAAGTCATATTGACTATATCCTTTAGGTGGAACTAATTTTAATTTTTCTTCTGATTTATTCCAATCAACTAAGTCATCACTAGTTGCATGCATTAAAACTTGAGATACTTTTCCTACTTTTAAAAATTCTCTATTGTATCCTGTGTAAAATGCATGAAGATTTCCATCTTTATCTTCAAATACGCTTCCAGCATATATAAATTGATCTGGTTCATCATCTCTTCCTCTTTTTAAAGATTCGCCAAAATTTTTATAGTTAACAAAATCTGTAGTAGTGGCTAATGCCCATCCAAATGGCTCTCCAAATGGAGCTGGATTTCTAGTGTCTCTTTGGTGGTAAACATAAAATACTCCATCTTTAGAAAATGGCATACAGTCTCCAAACCAATAACCTTCGGGTTGATAATATAGTTTATGCATAGTGTTTTCCTCCCAAGTAAATAAAATTTTTTTCATGTATATGATTGCAAATTTTTATATGTCAATCGTTAACATGTTTATGTAATGATTATATGCTAAACGTTAACATATGTCAATCGTTAACATATATATTATTAAATAAAATTTATTATCTTATTAGAGTTTATTTAAAAATAAATAATATAAGACAATCTTCTATGCCATTAACACAAGCAATAGACTATTGTCTTATTTATCACTTATATAGTTTTGCCTTTATGTAGAACTACAGGTAATCCTATTTCATTATCTACTTCTTCACCATTTATTTTCCTAATTAGTTTATCTACAGATACTTCCGCTATCTTTTTGATTGGTTGTTTTATTGTTGTTAATTTTGGCAAGTAAACTAGAGTTTGACTAGCACCGTCAAATCCGATTACTTTTAAATCATTTGGCACGTCTATACCCTGATTTTCACATATATTGAGTACCATAGATGCTAATAAGTCATCTCCTGCAAATACCCCATCAATATCTTTATTTGCAAGAATTATCTCTTTTACTAACTCAAACTTTTCTTCAATAGACTTTATAAACTCTACTTCTGCAATATTTACTTTCAGATTATTCTCATTCATTATATCTATATATGCTTGTGATCTTTTATTAGCAGGTAACTTTAGCTTACTATTTCCTCTAATACATAATATATTTTTACATCCCTTTTCTAATAAGCTTTCTACTGCCAACCTTCCTCCTGCATAATTATCGCAAGATACTGTAACTACATTTTCACCTAAATATCTATCTATAGCTACTACTGGTAATCCAGATATATTATAATCTGGTATGTTGTCATTATGTGTTCCTACAATTATTCCATCAACTTGGTTTCTACGTAGCATAGTTAGATAATCTTGTTCTTTCTTAGGGTTATTCATACTATTACATAATAATACTTTGAATCCCTTTTCAGATAATATAGTTTCTATGTATGATATTAACTCTACATGAAATGGATTGTTTATCATAGGAAATATAAGGCCTATAAGATTTGTTTTATTACTTAATAATGCTCTTGCTATATCATTTGGATAATACTCGACATCTTCTATTGCGGCATAAACTTTCCTTTTTGTTTCTTTACTAATATATCCTCTATTATTTAGCACTCTAGAAACAGTGGTAGCCGAAACACCTGCTACTTTGGCTACATCTTTTATACTTGGTTTCATAACTAAAATACCACCTTATCTTATTAAAACATTTATTTTTTATTATATCAGATATATCAATCTTAATCATTAAAATAGTTGACTTTATAATTCCCCTTAATAAACTTATAAAAATGAAAGTCACTGTATGTTAGGTGTTAAAAAGTATTCTCTAGCTATAATTACGTTGTGTTGTTTTTCTCTTGTATCATAGTAATGCTCGTTATTTTGTTTGTTATATCCATAAAAAATTCAATAACTATTTCATAAAAATATCTGCTGTCAATGTTTGAGATTATTATTCCAGGATAAACTAATGAAAGTTTATCCTGATACCACACTCATTTCTATTGACATTTATAGTTTTTATCTAAACAAAAGTAGTGATTATAAACATTTAACCTATATTATAAACATACTTCAAAAATGTAACTACTTATCACTATAATCAACTAAAAACAAACTGGTGTTAGTATAGAACTTTAATTAAATCTTGCTAACTGCTGAAAAATACAATTACGATCTTGCAGTATGTACAGCTGAAGATTCAGATGATATATGGTATTTAGCCACTAATATGAATAGTAAATATGCTGTAATTAAATATAAAAAAAGATTTATTATAGAAGAAATGTTTCGAGATTTAAAATCTAATGGATTTAACATAGATGATACATAGACAGTATATAGTATATTTTAAAACTCTATATTTATGTGTAAGTATGGCATATACATGAATGATACTATTAGAAGCAGATTGCTCTAAAAATAAAAAAGTACAAGATCAGATTTGATTTTGTATTTTATGACATATAATTTATTTAACTGTGAAATAATGTCGTTGAATGTTCAAAGGGTACGTATATCTATTTTTATTTCAATAAATTTCATATTTATAAATATATATATGATTCTAAGGCTTTTATTTTATTAATTATCATTATAATTATAATAAA
>OATC01000334.1_pt1 | contig 13405 bp, 10 predicted proteins | sample 1475871 | NCBI WGS metagenome assembly OATC01 (sample SAMEA2579940, study PRJEB22360) | human gut metagenome | biome: human gut; feature: human-associated habitat; material: faeces | place: Denmark | collected 2008/2010
GCCACGGTCTGCCGATCGAGCTGAAAGTGGAGCAAGAGTACGGTAAGCCGGGTGAGAAATTCACCGCCGCCGAGTTCCGCGCTAAGTGCCGCGAATACGCCGCCACCCAGGTTGACGGACAGCGTAAAGACTTTATCCGTCTGGGCGTGCTGGGCGACTGGTCGCGCCCGTACCTGACCATGGACTTCAAAACCGAAGCCAACATCATCCGCGCGCTGGGTAAAATCATCGGCAACGGCCATCTGCACAAAGGCGCTAAGCCGGTGCACTGGTGCGTAGACTGCCGTTCCGCGCTGGCGGAAGCGGAAGTCGAGTATTACGACAAAACCTCTCCGTCCATCGACGTGGCGTTCCACGCGGCCGATAAAGCGGCGGTGCTGGCGAAATTTGGCGTGGCCGACGTCAACGGCCCGGTTTCTCTGGTTATCTGGACCACCACCCCGTGGACCCTGCCGGCGAACCGCGCCATCTCGCTCTCCCCGGAGTTTGACTATGCGCTGGTGCAGGTTGACGGTCAGGCGCTGATTCTGGCAAAAGACCTGGTCGACAGCGTGATGAAGCGCGCCGGCATTGCTGATTACACCATCCTGGCGGTGGTGAACGGCGCCGAGCTGGAGCTGATGCGCTTTAAGCATCCGTTCCTCGATTTTGACGTCCCGGCGATCCTGGGTGATCACGTCACGCTGGACGCGGGTACCGGTGCGGTGCATACCGCGCCAGGCCACGGTCCGGATGACTATGTCATCGGTCAAAAATATGGCCTGGAAGTGGCGAACCCGGTTGGCCCGGACGGCGCCTATCTGCCGGGAACCTACCCAACGCTGGACGGCGTAAACGTCTTTAAAGCCAACGATGTTGTCGTTGCGCTTCTGTCAGAAAAAGGCGCGCTGCTGCACGTTGAAAAAATGCAGCACAGCTACCCGTGCTGCTGGCGTCACAAAACGCCGATCATCTTCCGCGCCACGCCGCAGTGGTTCGTGAGCATGGATCAAAAAGGTCTGCGCAAACAGTCGCTTTCCGAAATCAAAGGCGTGCAGTGGATCCCGGACTGGGGCCAGGCGCGTATCGAATCGATGGTCGCCAACCGTCCTGACTGGTGTATCTCCCGTCAGCGCACCTGGGGCGTACCGATGTCGCTGTTCGTGCATAAAGAGACGCAGGAGCTGCACCCGCGCACGCTGGAACTGATGGAAGAAGTGGCGAAACGCGTAGAAGTCGACGGCATCCAGGCGTGGTGGGATCTCGATTCCCGCGACATCCTCGGCGCCGACGCGGATAGCTACGAGAAGGTGCCGGATACGCTGGACGTCTGGTTTGACTCCGGGTCGACCCACTCTTCCGTCGTTGACGTGCGTCCGGAGTTCGCCGGTCACGCCGCCGATATGTATCTGGAAGGCTCCGACCAGCACCGCGGCTGGTTTATGTCATCCCTGATGATCTCTACCGCGATGAAGGGCAAAGCGCCTTACCGCCAGGTACTGACCCACGGCTTTACCGTTGATGGCCAGGGCCGCAAGATGTCCAAGTCTATCGGCAATACCGTTTCTCCGCAGGACGTGATGAACAAGCTGGGCGCGGATATTCTGCGCCTGTGGGTGGCTTCCACCGACTACACTGGCGAAATGGCGGTCTCTGACGAGATCCTCAAACGCGCCGCTGACAGCTATCGTCGTATCCGTAACACCGCGCGCTTCCTGCTGGCGAACCTCAACGGTTTCGATCCGGCAAAAGATATGGTGAAACCGGAAGAGATGGTCGTGCTGGACCGCTGGGCAGTAGGCTGCGCGCAAGCGGCGCAGGACGATATCGTCAAAGCCTACGAATCCTACGACTTCCACGAAGTGGTGCAGCGCCTGATGCGCTTCTGCTCCATCGAAATGGGCTCGTTCTGGCTCGATATCATTAAAGATCGCCAGTACACCACCAAGGCTGACAGCATCGCGCGTCGTAGCTGCCAGACCGCGCTGTACCATATTGCCGAGGCGCTGGTGCGCTGGATGGCGCCGATCATGTCCTTCACCGCTGACGAAATCTGGGGTTACCTGCCGGGCGACCGCGAGAAATACGTCTTTACCGGCGAATGGTATACCGGCCTGTTTGGCCTGGACGCTGACGAAGCGATGAACGACGGCTTCTGGGACGCGCTGCTGAAGGTGCGTGGCGAAGTCAACAAGGTTATCGAACAGGCTCGTACGGACAAGCAGGTGGGCGGCTCTCTGGAAGCGGCGGTAACGCTGTACGCCGATGCCGATCTCGCGGCGAAGCTGAACGCGCTGGGCGATGAATTGCGATTTGTCCTGTTGACCTCAGGGGCGAACGTTGCCGATTATGCGCAGGCTCCGGCCGACGCCTGGCAGAGTGAACTGCTCAAAGGTCTGAAAGTCGTGCTGAGTAAAGCCGAAGGTGACAAGTGCCCGCGCTGCTGGCATTACACCACGGATATCGGCAAGGTGGCGGAACACGCGGATATCTGCGGACGCTGTGTCAGCAACATCGCCGGTGACGGCGAAAAACGTAAGTTTGCCTGATGAGTAAACCGATTTGTTCAACGGGGCTACGCTGGCTGTGGGTCGTCGTAGCCGTGCTGATTATCGATTTAGGCAGTAAATTCCTGATCCTCCAGAACTTCGCTCTGGGGGATACGGTATCGCTGTTCCCATCGCTTAATCTGCACTATGCGCGCAACTATGGCGCGGCTTTTAGCTTCCTCGCCGACAGCGGCGGCTGGCAGCGCTGGTTCTTCGCCGGTATCGCTATCGGTATCTGCGTGATCCTTGCGGTGCTGATGTATCGTTCTAAGGCGACGCAAAAGCTGAATAATATTGCCTACGCCCTGATTATTGGCGGCGCGCTGGGGAATTTATTCGACAGGCTGTGGCATGGTTTTGTCGTCGATATGATCGATTTCTACGTCGGGAACTGGCACTTCGCCACCTTCAACCTCGCCGATACCGCTATCTGTATCGGCGCGGCGCTGATTGTGCTGGAAGGCTTCTTACCGAACGCGGCTGCGAAGAAACAGGCGTAACAAAACTCGCCCGGCGGCGCTGCCGCCGGGCAAAACAAGTGAGCAACCTGCATGTCTAAATCAGTACAGAGCAACAGTGCGGTGCTGGTGCACTTCACCTTAAAGCTCGACGATGGCTCCACCGCAGAGTCAACCCGCAATAACGGTAAACCCGCGCTCTTTCGCCTGGGCGATACCTCGCTTTCTGAAGGTCTGGAACAGCATCTGCTGGGGCTGAAAGAAGGGGATAAAACCACCTTTTCGCTGGAGCCGGACGCCGCGTTTGGCGTACCGAGCCCGGACCTGATTCAATATTTCTCGCGCCGGGAGTTTATCGACGCGGGCGAGCCGGAAGTCGGCGCGATAATGCTTTTTACCGCAATGGATGGCAGCGAAATGCCCGGCGTGATCCGCGAAGTGAACGGCGATTCGATCACCGTTGATTTCAATCATCCGCTGGCCGGGCGTACCGTTCATTTTGATGTTGAAGTGCTGGAGATCGATCCGGCGCTGGAGGAGTAAGATGCAGATTCTGTTGGCTAACCCGCGCGGCTTCTGCGCAGGCGTTGACCGCGCTATCAGCATTGTTGAAAATGCGCTGACGCTATACGGCGCGCCGATCTACGTGCGTCATGAAGTCGTGCACAACCGCTATGTTGTCGACAGCCTGCGTCAACGCGGCGCTATTTTTATCGAGCAGATTAGCGAAGTGCCGGACGGCGCCATCCTGATTTTCTCCGCCCACGGCGTCTCTCAGGCCGTTCGCAACGAGGCGAAAAGCCGCGATTTGACGGTTTTTGACGCCACCTGCCCGCTGGTGACTAAAGTGCATATGGAAGTCGCCCGCGCCAGCCGCCGCGGCGAAGAGTCGATTCTGATTGGCCACGCCGGTCACCCGGAAGTGGAAGGCACCATGGGGCAGTACAGCAACCCGCAGGGGGGGATGTACCTGGTGGAATCGCCGGACGATGTCTGGACGCTGGACGTGAAAAACGACGCTAAGCTGTCGTTTATGACCCAGACGACGCTCTCCGTCGACGATACCTCCGACGTGATTGACGCTCTGCGCGAGCGCTTCCCGAAAATCGTCGGGCCGCGTAAAGATGATATCTGCTACGCCACGACTAACCGTCAGGAAGCCGTCCGCGCGCTGGCCGGGCAGGCCGACGTGGTGCTGGTGGTGGGGTCGAAGAACTCCTCTAACTCTAACCGCCTGGCCGAGCTGGCGCAGCGGATGGGGAAAGCGGCCTATCTGATCGACGACGCGACCGATATCCAGGAAGCCTGGGTCAAAGAGGCGGATTGCGTCGGCGTGACCGCGGGCGCATCGGCGCCGGATATCCTGGTACAGAACGTGATTTCTCGTTTGCAGGAGCTGGGCGGCGGCGAAGCGGTGCCGCTGGAAGGCCGCGAAGAGAACATCGTTTTCGAGGTGCCGAAAGAGCTGCGCGTAGATGTCCGTGAAGTAGAGTAAGTTCTTTTCCGCCGCAGTATGAGAAGATGCCAGACTTAACGTCTGGCATTTTTTATGGAGAAACGATGCGCTTACCTATCATACTGGATACCGATCCCGGCATTGATGACGCCGCGGCGATTGCCGCCGCGCTGTTCGCCCCCGAGCTTGATCTGCAGCTGATGACCACGGTGGCGGGCAACGTGTCGGTGGAGAAAACGACACGCAACGCCCTTCAGCTTCTGCATTTCTGGAACGCCGATGTTCCCTTGGCCCAGGGCGCGTCGATGCCGCTGGTTCGCCCTCTGCGCGACGCCGCCTCGGTGCACGGCGAGTCCGGTATGGAAGGCTACGATTTCGTTGAACATCACCGCCAGCCGCTGGCGAAACCGGCGTTTCAGGCGATCCGCGACGCGCTGATGCACGCCCCGGAGCCGATGACCCTGGTGGCGATCGGCCCGTTAACCAACATTGCGCTTCTGCTGACCCAGTACCCGGAATGCCGCTTTAATATCCGTCGCCTGGCGATCATGGGCGGCTCCGCCGGGCGCGGCAACTTTACGCCGAATGCGGAATTTAACATCGCCATCGACCCGGAAGCGGCGGCTAAAGTGTTCAACAGCGGGCTGGATATCGTCATGTGCGGGCTGGACGTCACCAATCAGGCGATGCTGGCGCCGGATTACCTCGCCACTCTGCCAACGTTGAATCTGACCGGGAAAATGCTGCACGCGCTGTTTAGCCACTACCGTAGCGGCAGCATGAGCAGCGGGCTGCGGGTTCACCGCCCCACTCACAATGATCGCCAGCGGGCTGCGTATGCACGACCTGTGCGCGATTGCGTGGTTGGTTCGCCCGCAGCTCTTTACCCTTGAACCATGCTTTGTGGCGGTAGAAACCCAGGGTACATGGACCTCAGGCACCACGGTGGTTGATATCGAAGGCAGGCTGGGCCAGCCGGCAAATGCACGGGTGGCGCTGGGGCTGGACGTCGAAGGATTTCAGCGCTGGGCGGCCGAGGTGATTGCCCTGGCGCCTTAACCGGGGGACGAAGCGGCCGGCGCGGCGCTCAGGTATTGTGAGTGGCATCAACGACGTTGCGCCATAGCGCGCCCGCTTCATCCGTCCACATAAGCAGTAAGAGCGAAGCTAATCGTTCCGCCGCCGCGGAGAGAGGTCTGTTCTTTACGCGGATCATACCAAGCGTCCGCCGGATAACCGGCTCCACGAGCGGAACGCTCACGACGGTGCTATTGCCGCTATGGGGCATAGCCAGACAGGGAAGCGCCGAGACGCCCAGTCCGGCTTCGACAAGGCCGAGCGAGGTCGACAAATGCCTGACTTCATAAAACCAATCCAGTCGCCAGGGCTTATCCGCCAGGCATTTCTCTATTAACTGTCGGTTGCCGCTTGATTTCCTGACGCCGATTAAGGTCTGGCTCACCAGTTCCCGCCATTCGACTAATTTTCGACACGCCAGAGGGTGGTCTTGCCGACAGGCCAGAACAAAAGGCTCATTCACCAGGGGGATAAAATCGATGTCTGGATATGTGATGAAGTTCATGTTTATTCCAAAATCAACTTCGCCTTTTCGTACCGAGTTCATGCACGTTTCTATACCTTGTTCATAAATTCGTACTTTGATGTTGGGGTAGTTTTTATTAAATTGCACGATAGCGCGCGGTAAAAAGTAAAATACGGCGGTCGGAATGCAAGATAGCGTAACGGTATCATGTAATTGAGAAGTTGAATCGTTGAGGTTAAATATTGCCGCATCAAGACTGGAAATCAACGCTTTTGCCTTGGGGAGCAGTATTTTTCCGGCCTGGGTAAGCGCAAGTTTTCGCGTGGTTCGTTCGAACAGCGCAATATTCAGATGACTCTCTATTTTTTTTATCTTTTTGGTGAGTGCCGGCTGCGAGAGGCTGAGCTGCTCGGCGGCTTTGCTAAATGAGCCAAGCTCTGCCACCGTGACAAAGGCTTTCATACCGGATAGTTCATTTTTCATTATTGCTCCGTAGGGTTTAATAAGCGTTGTTCTAAGTAGACGACAAGTCATTATTAAGCAGACATGCTTTTTTATTAATACTTAGCAGGAATAACTCTTATGGCAAAATTTTATCAACCAGCGAAATTCTTGCAAGTAGAATGAATCGGTAAAATATCTGACGTGATTTATCTGGCCGTTAATTAAGTAAATAAAAATCTTAAAGAACATAAAACCAATTAAATTCACGCGGCGTTTTATTCAATTCTTCTATTTATTTCTGGCGGATAAGGAACATGCTATGAAGAGCATTCCCTGTGTATTAATGCGTGGAGGGACATCAAAAGGTGCCTTTCTATTAGCAGATGATTTACCCAAGGATATTCAGAAACGTGATGAGTGCTTGTTAACCATAATGGGATCCGGTCACGAGCTGGAGATTGACGGTATTGGCGGAGGGAGCCCGCAAACCAGTAAAGTGGCCATTATTAGTCAATCCCTAAGCGACAAAGCGGATATCGATTATCTGTTTGTTCAGGTCATCGTCAATGAACGGCGGGTGGATACGACGCCAAACTGCGGCAATATGCTGTGCGCGGTTGGCGGCTTTGCCATTGAACATGGGTTGGTTAAGGCGGTGTCGCCGGTTACGCGAGTGCGTATAAGAAATGTGAACACCAATACCTTTGTTGACGCTGACGTTCAAACACCAGATGGAAAGGTTATTTATGAAGGCAATACGCAAATCGATGGCGTTCCAGGCCATGCCGCGCCGGTTGCGCTGACTTTTCTGAATGCCGCGGGCGCAAAATCCGGCCAGCTTTTCCCAACGGGCAATCGTATGGAAGTCTTTGATAATGTACGAGTGACCTGTATTGATATGGCGATGCCTATGGTGGTGATCCCGGCCCAGAGTCTGGGAAAAACCGGATATGAATCTGCCAGCGAATTAGATCGGGATACAGCCTTACTCAAATCGCTGGAATCTATTCGCCGTCAGGCCGGGAAGGCGATGGGGTTTGGGGATGTGAGCAATATGGTTATCCCTAAACCGGTTCTGATTTCTCCGGGGCTAAGCGGCGGAACGATAAATGTACGTTATTTTATGCCGCATAACTGTCATAAATCGCTGGCGATTACCGGCGCTATCGGTCTGGCAAGCGCATGCGTTATTCCAGGCACCATTGCGAATGAACTGACGAAGCTATCGGGCGATGGCGTTATTACGGTCGAACACCCCAGCGGGGGGATCGACGTCGATTTAAGTCATACAGCTGAGCGCCCGGAGGATATTCGGGCATCGGTTATACGCACCGCGCGGAAAATCCTTTCAGGAACGGTTTACATCCCCGAATAAATATCCACCCTCCGCTTATCTATCAATCCACCGTAGAAGAGGAGAGGGGAGGCATGTGAATACGTTCAACAAGCATCCTCAAATATTGAGTGCAGGTAAGGAATGGAAATGCAAAATAATAAATTATGGAAGCTGCTTGTTATTATAGCAATACCGTTACTCATCAGTTTATGCCCGGCGCCGGAAGGATTATCAACACTTGCCTGGGTATTATCCGGTATCTATCTGGCAGCGATTGTAGGTTTAGTGATTAAACCGTTTTCTGAACCCGTGGTACTGCTGATCGCCGTTGCGGCATCAATGGTGATTGTGGGCAATTTGGGTGGCGGTTCGATAAAAGCCGCCAGCGTATTAAGCGGATATTCATCAGGTACCACCTGGTTAGTCTTTTCTGCATTTACCCTGAGCGCGGCATTTGTGATTACCGGATTGGGTAAAAGAATTGCTTATATTCTTATCGGCAAGATTGGCAGCACGACGTTGGGCCTTGGCTATGTTACCGCTTTTCTTGACCTGATTCTGGCGCCCGCCACCCCGTCGAATACTCTGCGGCCAGGCGGCATCGTCTTACCCATAATCAATAGCGTCGCCGTCGCCTTAGGGTCAGAGCCGGAGCGGAGCGCGAAGCGCGTGGGCCATTACCTCATGCTGAACATCTATATGGTCACTAAAACGACCAGCTACATGTTCTTCACCGCCATGGCCGGGAATATCCTCGCGCTGAAAATGATCGAAGATATTTGCCACCTAAAATTGAGCTGGGGAGGATGGGCGCTGGCCGCAGGACTACCTGGCATCATTATGTTGCTGCTGACGCCGCTGATTACCTACAAGCTGTATCCGCCAGAATTAAAGCGGGTTGATAATAAAAAGATCGCTCAGACAGGCATAGACGCTTTGGGGCCGATGACGGTGCGGGAAAAGATGCTGTCTTGCCTCTTTGTTCTTGCGCTCGGCGGTTGGGTATTCAGCAGCGCCCTGGGGGTCAATGAGTCTACCGTTGCAATCTGCGTAATGGCGCTGATGCTGGTATTGAAAATCGTCACCTGGGATGACGTGATTAAGAATAAAGGAGGATGGAATACGCTCATCTGGTACGGGGGTATTATTGGTTTAAGCTCATTGCTCTCTAAGGTTGGATTTTTCGTATGGCTTGCAGAGGCGCTTAAAAATAATATTTCCTTTGATGGCCACGGCAATGTCGCTTTTATTGTGATTGTCGCACTGAGCATATTGGTTCGTTATTTCTTCGCGTCAGGGAGTGCTTATATTGTCGCCATGGTACCGGTCTTTGCCATGCTGGCGAATGTTTCTGGCGCACCGATAATGCTCACCGCGCTCGCGCTATTATTCAGCAACTCTTATGGGGGCATGGTAACCCACTACGGCGGTGCGGCTGGGCCAGTTATTTTTGGCGTTGGCTATAATGATATCAAATCATGGTGGATTATTGGTGGGATATTAGCATTGCTGACTTTTATTCTGCAAATCACCCTTGGGGTATGGTGGTGGGAGATGTTAATCGCCTGGGGGGTAATTTAAATAATCTTTAAGGAGATGAAGGTTTGCCCGGGCATCCTCTGATGCCCGGGGGTAAGTCCTCTTATTAAGAAAACATAGCCTTTTAGCAAGGTGAGGTGCGATATATTTATGTCTCCAGTTACGATTACGTTGTCGCTATTGGTTTTTTCTATTGTCATGTTTGTTTGGGAAAAAATACCTTTAGCGGTAACGGCCATGATTGTTTGTATTACTCTGGTGGTGACCGGGGTTTTTGATGTCAAAACGGCTTTTGCCGGTTTTATTAATCAAAATGTGATTTTGTTTGTGGCTATGTTTGTGGTTGGCGGCGCCTTATTCGAAACCGGGGTGACGGATAAAATTGGTAGTATGGTTACACGCTACGCCAGGACAGAAAAGCAGCTGATAGTCGTCATTATGCTGGTCTGCGGAACGCTTTCCGGGCTGCTATCCAATACCGGCACGGCGGCGGTCCTCATTCCTGTGGTGATTGGCGCAGCGATGAAATCAGGATATGCCCGGTCGCGCTTGCTTATGCCGCTGGCTTTTGCCTCGGCGCTGGGGGGAAATTTATCGCTGATCGGCTCACCCGGCAATCTTATCGCGCAGTCGGCGCTGGAGCAGGTTGGTCAACGCTTCGGGTTTTTTGAATATGCTAAGTTAGGCATTCCGATGCTGGCCTGCGGCATACTCTATTTTGTGACGATCGGCTATCGCATATTGCCAAAAACGAATGTGGCCCAGCGTCAAAGTGTTAATAATATTAAAGCGCAGGCATGCCCGAAATATAAGCAGGTGATTGCGCTATCGGTATTAATCCTGACCGTACTGGGCATGATTTTTGAGAAACAAATTGGTTTGCCGATTGCGATCGTCGGTTCAATTGGCGCATTGTCGTTGATTGTGACCCGGGTCATTACGGAAAAACAGGCTTACCAGGCTATCGACTCGCAGACGATTTTCCTCTTCGGCGGCACTCTGGCATTAGCAAAAGCGCTGGAAACCACCGGCGCTGGCGCCATTATGGCGCGCTCAATTATCGCGTTATTAGGCCAGCAGGCGTCGCCTTTCTTACTTCTGAGCGCCGTATTGATAATCTCCTGCGCGTTAACCAATTTCATGTCGAATACGGCAACCGCCGCTTTATTAATGCCGATTGGCCTGTCTATTGCTCATTCTATGGGCGCCGATCCCCGGGCGGTGTTAATGGCGATTGTTATCGGCTGTTCATGTGCTTACGCAACGCCGGTGGGCACCCCGGCTAATATGATGATTTTTTCCGCGGGTGGCTACAAATTTGTCGATTACGTTAAGGTTGGATTGCCGCTTATTTTGATATCGGTCATTGTCAGCTTTATTTTGCTGCCTGTTTTCTTCCCATTTTATTAATCGCGGTCAGCCATTTTTATCGAATGGCTAATGTCAGGCGTGTTTTTTCAACATCTAAGGATATATGTGATGATTAAATTGTATGACCACGGAGTCTATATATCACATCAGCACGGTATTATTGCCGCTGATAAGGGGTCAGTCGCGTTAGAGAAGCATGAGGCGCGCAAGGGAACGATCTCGTGGTCGATCCTCTCCGCCCATAATACTTCAGGGAATGAACAGCAGTTAAAAATTAAATTTGATTCAATGGCCTCCCACGATATTACTTTTGTGGGCATCATCCAGACTGCTAAGGCCTCGGGAATGGAACGTTTTCCATTACCCTATGTTCTGACGAATTGCCATAATTCGCTTTGCGCTGTCGGCGGCACTATCAACAGCGACGATCATATATTTGGTTTGTCCTCAGCGCAAAAATATGGCGGCATTTATGTCCCGCCCCATATCTCAGTTATTCATCAATATATGCGCGAGATGATGGCCGGCGGTGGGAAAATGATCCTGGGCTCAGACAGCCATACGCGCTATGGCGCTTTAGGGACCATGGCGGTTGGCGAGGGGGGCGGCGAGTTGGTTAAGCAACTGCTCGGAGAGACCTGGGATATTGATTATCCTGAGATTGTCGCCGTGTATTTGACAGGGAAACCCTCGCCCGGCGTTGGCCCTCAGGATATTGCCCTGGCGATAATTGGCGCGGTGTTCGAGCGCGGTTATGTGAAAAATAAAGTTATGGAGTTTGTGGGGCCTGGGGTGGCGACAATGTCTACCGACTTCAGGAATAGCGTAGATGTGATGACCACGGAGACCACCTGTTTATCGTCCATCTGGCAAACGGATGAAGAGACAAAAAACTACCTGCGTATTCACGGCAGGGAACAAGACTATTGTCCGCTCTCAGCAAAAGAGATGGCCTACTATGATGGCTGCATAGAAGTGAATTTAAGCACCATCAAGCCGATGATCGCCTTGCCTTTTCACCCTGCCAACGTATATGAAATTGATACGCTTAATGAGAATTTGCAGGATATTTTGCACGAGGTTGAGATTGCGGCGGATAACATTTCCCAGGGACGCGCCAGGCTCTCCCTGCTGGATAAAGTCGAACATGGAAAGCTGCGGATTCAGCAGGGGATCATCGCCGGCTGCGCTGGCGGAAATTATGTTAACGTGGTCGAGGCGGCTCATGCCTTGAAAAATCACGCCTGCGGCGATAGCGCTTTCTCTCTCGCGATATACCCCTCTTCCCAGCCGGTGTTGATGGACCTGACTAAAAAGGGCATGACCACCGCGTTATTGAGCGCCGGCGCAATTATGCGTACCGCATTTTGCGGCCCCTGCTTCGGCGCAGGCGACACGCCCATGCATAATGGACTGAGCATTCGCCACACGACGCGTAATTTTCCCAACCGGGAAGGGTCCAAACCCGGGAATGGGCAAATGTCGGCCGTTGCGCTGATGGATGCCCGCTCCATAGCGGCGACGGCTGCCAATGGGGGCGTGCTGACATCGGCTTCCGCGCTCGATTGCTGGGAAGACATTCCGCAGTATGAATTTGATGCTTCACCTTATCGGAGCCGTGTTTATCAAGGGTTTATTAAAGGAGCGTCCCGCCAATCGCTGATCTACGGCCCCAATATAAAAGACTGGCCGGAGATGAGTGAGCTGACGGACAATATTTTGTTAAACGTGACCTCAAAAATCATGGATCCGGTGACCACCACCGATGAACTGATTCCATCAGGCGAAACCTCATCATTTCGCTCCAATCCGTTAGGGCTGGCTGAGTTTACCCTTTCGCGACGCGATCCGGGCTATGTCGGCCGTAGTAAGAAGATTGCGGCGCTGGAAAAATTACGAATCGAGGGGGACGATCCTTGTCGTCTGGAGCCGCAGCTTGAGGCGGTTTTTTCCCGGATCCGCCAACTTCCGGGGCAGGAAAATGTCACGCTTGAGCAGACGGAGATTGGCAGCATGGTTTATGCGGTCAAACCCGGCGATGGTTCCGCCCGAGAGCAAGCCGCCAGCTGCCAGAGAGTCCTTGGTGGCCTGGCAAATATTGCCCAGCAGTATGCCACGAAGCGCTATCGTTCGAACGTGATTAACTGGGGAATGCTGCCATTGCAGATGAAGGCGCTGCCGGAGTTTGAGGTCGGCGACTTCATCTATATCCCGGGGATCAGGTCAGCCCTGGAAACCGATCTGCGTCAGATTACCGCGTTCGTGATCGGCCACGATCGCCCCATTAAAGAGATCTCTCTTTACATGGAGGGGCTCACCTCAGCAGAGCGGGAGATAATTAAGGCGGGAAGCCTGATTAATTATAATAAATTACGCTTAACAACCCACCATCAGTAAACGATCTTGATCATCAAGATGAATCAACGGGGGTGATATCGCATCCCCGTTTTTATTCATAGCCGCTTATTCCGTGGTTTTCGATCGCGGCGTTAGAGCTGGGCTACCTGAAGCCGGCTTCATCTTCTCGCTAAGATAATCAATCATCGCCCGCATTCTGGCGGGCATATGCTTATTGCCCGACCACAGTAGCCAGAGCTGGCCGGAATAGCGGCTGATAAACTCCCACTCCGGTAAAACCTGCACAATCTCGCCGCGCGCCAGCGCCTCACGGGCGGTAAACAGCGGCAGGCGGCCGGAGGCCCGAGTCTGGCTTACGGCCATTGATGACCA
>OATC01000335.1_pt1 | contig 13402 bp, 11 predicted proteins | sample 1475871 | NCBI WGS metagenome assembly OATC01 (sample SAMEA2579940, study PRJEB22360) | human gut metagenome | biome: human gut; feature: human-associated habitat; material: faeces | place: Denmark | collected 2008/2010
ATTGTTTCGGTTTATCCCCGCTGGCGCGGGGAACACCTCGACGCGAACCACCAGCGCGGTGGCCTCGTCGGTTTATCCCCGCTGGCGCGGGGAACACCTGAGAGGTTGACTTATAGATGACCTCGGTTCCGGTTTATCCCCGCTGGCGCGGGGAACACCATATAAGCAGCAAGCCAGTCTCTAACTTTACCGGTTTATCCCCGCTGGCGCGGGGAACACATATCGGCCATTTGGTCGCCTGATACACCAGCCGGTTTATCCCCGCTGGCGCGGGGAACACAGAGCGCCTGAGCATGAGCCAAACGTATAATCCGGTTTATCCCCGCTGGCGCGGGGAACACGAGATAGTTATTTACATCAACGTTAATATAACCGGTTTATCCCCGCTGGCGCGGGGAACACAACTGTGTGCCTGGCTCTTCCGTTCCGCGTTGCGGTTTATCCCCGCTGGCGCGGGGAACACTAAATATATATATTTGTTTTTTATTACAATTTTCAGACAGCAACAATTTACCAACTTATGTTCAACAATTCCTTTTTATTAAAGAACTTATAACCTACTGATTTTTAATGGGAAGAAAAGAAACCAATCTCAGACCATCCAAATCTACCGGAATACGTCGATTTTCACCCCAGGTTTGGAACTCAAAACCTGATTCTGTATTCGTTGCCCAAGCCATCACAACGTTTCCAACGCCTCCTAATTGTGTAACCTGTTGCCAGATCATCTCCCGCACACGTTTTGAGATATCGCCAACATACACACCGGCTCGAATCTCCAGTAACCATATGGCAAGCCGTCCTCGCAGACGCGGCGGCACGTTTTCCGTAACAACCATCACCATACTCATCACCCACCTCCCCGATGCCCGCCGTCGCCAAGTCGCTGCGGTTCTGGTATTGCCGGTGGCAGCATATCCGCCGCTGGCTGAGGTGGCTCAATCTCACCAGCTGCGAGCACTTCTTCAATCAAAGGAATGAGTTTTCCGGTCAGCTTAGTACTGCGAAAAATATCACGACAGGCCAGTCTGACTTCTCGATCGGGCTCAGCGGGTGCGCGAGCAGCGATTTCAAATGCCTTAGGGACGACTGACTCAAATTTGATGATATCCGCGATATCATAAACAAATGAAAGAGGCTTGCCGCTATGGATAAAACCGATAGCGGGGGCGTAACCAGCCGCCAGCACCGCTGCTTCTGAAATTCCGTAAAAACATGAGGTCGCCGCGCTGATGCACTGGTTCACCACATCACCCTTTTCCCAATCTTTAGGATCGTAATTACGACCATGCCACTTCACACCGTACTGTTTAGCTAATAACGAGTAAGTCTGACGGACGCGAGCCCCTTCGATACCCCGCAGTTGCTCAATAGAACGTCGCGCTGGAGGGGGTTCATGAAAACGCAGCTCGTACATTTTTCGCACCACTTTCAGACGTAAATCATTATCCAGCGCCAGCTTCGCCTGATAAAGCAGCTTATCCGCCCGCGCTCCGCCGGGCTGCCCGGCAGAGTACACGCGTACCCCCGCCTCTCCCACCCACACCAGCAAGGTCCCCACCGTAGATGCCAGCCTCACCGCCGCGTGAGAAACTCGCGTTCCCGGCTCCAACATGATGCAGGCCACCGATCCAACCGGAATATGCGTGCGGATCCCGGTCTTATCGATCAGAACAAAAGCGCCATCCAGTACGTCAATCTGCCCGTACTGGAGAAAAATCATCGATGTGCGATCCTTTAGCGGGATTGGACTTAGAGATACAAAAGCCACTTTCAGTCTCCAGGTTTAATCAACATCAACCCACAGCCGAAAGCCCGGCTTTTACCGTATCCCTGAGCCAAACGTTGCAAAAACAACCCGGGTTCGTTAACCACCAGCACGCCAGAATAATCCACGCTGCTGAACTGGATCATCTGGCGCGATTTCGCCCGCACAACCTGCTGCTGGCGATAGGCATCCACATTCACCTCACACAGTGAGAATCCGTTCTGCTCGCCCTGGCGCACCAGCCAGTCCTGCGCCGCCCGCTGCTGATACTGCCAGATATCCGGGCCATTAACCTGCCCTCTCACCTGACGCTTAGCCTCCATCAGCAAGTCGTGACGTTTGCCCGCCTTACAAATTGTTGGGTTAGCACGCAGGTTAAAACGCAGTATCTGCCCCGAACTTAATGCTGGAGCAAACAAACGGTATTCGATATCAAAAATATTACTCTCTACTGGAGGTTGTGTAGAAAGTACAAAGAAGCGAAAGGCTCCCTGCATCTCTTCACGACGATAAAGAAACTGCCGCTCCTGCCCTCCGGGAAATAACTCCCAAAGCCACTGGTGCATCACATATTCTCCGCGATCCACCAGCTGTAATAGCTGTGATGGTAAAAGCTGGCTGGTATACAGCGTTATTTTTGCGAGGTACACGGTTCCTCCTTGTTGAACAGCGATCCTTGATTAACGGTACGCTCGCCAAACGTCCACTGCTGGCGGCTCATCGGCCTGTCGCGACGACGTAAGACTTTATTAGCATTCAGGCCGTCATGCTCACCTTCCCACCAGCACTCAGGTTGCAGTTCCGCTAGTCGAATATTTACCTTGTTGAACTTCTCCCGATACTGGTGATACGCCTCGTTCAGCACATCCGGTGCGGAACCCTCCAGCAACAACGGCGCAAGTGGCAAAGCCAGAGGATGACTTTTTCGCCCCAGATACAAAGGAAATACAGGATGCTGTAGTGCATCCCGCAGTTGCTCCAGCGAACAGGGCGCATCAGGCGTTTGCGCGAGCGCCACCATCCACCAGGCATCGGTGTAATAGTCCCGTCGGGAGATCAGCGCGCTGAGCAGTTCAGGATCGCTCAGCTCTTCACGACGGCTGAAATAACGGGCTTTACGTACCTCCTTCGGCATCTGAACCGTATGGTAGTCTCGCGCCCAGCACGGTTCCTGACTCGCACACAGCAGAAAAGAGTAGTGCTGATTAAACGCGTTCAAGCGCTCTTCTTCATCACGGCGAATGCCAAGTGCGGCCGCCAGTAAACCCAGCAGAGCCGAACGCGAGGGCAGCTCGTGGGTGTGGCGCACTTCGCCGGGCGCATCTACGCCCCAGGAGGCCATCGGCCCGTGAAGCTGAAAAACCAGATATTGGCTCATAGCCGCCCCTTACGCGCAGATAAAGTCCAGTACGTCTTTCATACTTCCCTGCTGTTGCATCACATCAAAACCGATGGACTTCGTTTGCTGCCCATAGACTTTATTCATATTTTCACGCAGTTCGGTGATACGTTTTACGGCAACATCAAGCTGATTGGTTCCGTTGATCGGATTGTAAAACGCCGCTGCCAGGGAACGCGGTTGATCGATACCTTTTTCTGCCAGCGCCCAGGACGCATAGGCGCGGCTGGCGAAACTGTTTTGCTTGCCGGTTGGCGAGACTTTCAGCGCCGCTTCAGTGAAGGCACGCAGCGTTTTATTCGCCAGCTCCTCATCACCGTTGAGATTTTTCACCAGCAGGTCTCTGTCGATGCAGATATAGGTGTAAAACAGCGCGGAGCCGAATCCGGCTTCGCCGAGGTGTCCGGCACCGGCATCTTCTAGCGAAGTCTTACGAAGATCATCAACAGCGGTAAAGAAATCGTCTTCTACAATCGTTTCGCTGACGCCGAAAGCGTGTGCGACCTGACAGGCGGCTTCAACGTTGAATTCCGGCTTATTGGCCAGCATGCGGCCAAACATTGCAATATCGACAGCCATACGGTCGCGACGTAATAAAGCGAGTTCTTCTTCTTTCGGCGCACGTTTTTCTTCCGCCAGACGATGCGCCAGCGCTTTTACCGCCTCGAACTCGACCGGGCTGATATGCACCAGTTGTTCCGTTTCGGCGTTGGTCAGTACATCTTTTGCTTTCTTATCGGCTTTCACTTTACCAAAGCAGTTGGCGATGCTTTCTACCCACTCAACCGCTTTTTTCGGCTCAATACCTTTTTCGATCAGAATATTTGCCGCTTCGCGGGCAATACGTCCGCTACGGATACCAATATTTCCGGCCAGCGCCTGTTCAAAAAGTTCAGAAGTGCGCCAGGAACGCTTCAGGCTTTGCGAAGAAACGCGCAGACGCGTCGCTCCGCCGAGCACGACGGTTTTCGGGGAACCAGTGTCGTCGCGGTTCAGGTTGGCAGCCGGATAAGCTGTGAGTAAATGCAGCTGAATAAATGTAGTCATCTGGTAGTCCCTTATTGATCGTCATTGTTAGCTTCACCGGCCTGGTAATATTCCAGCGCCCAGCGGATACGGATAAATTCAGTCGGCCGCTGGCGGCGGCGGATATGGCTTAGCAGTTCGTCGTTTTCCCGACACCAGATGAAAACGTCTTCCGCCAGTGAGGTAAGGTTCACCACGCCATTGAGCAACTGAACGGCACGCAGTAGCTGGCGCAGCAGTTCGTCAGACGTTTTCACCGCAGACAGCCGGGAAAAACGCCGTTCGGACATGACCGGGTTATTGCCCGTCATCTGGCCTAGCTGGGCAGCAAACTTCTGGCGTTCATCAATAGATTTAACGTGTGCGGCCAACGCTGCCGTTAACGCCAGCGCGGTAAAACGCCACTCCTGCCCATCAATTTTCCATAACGAGTGAGTCTGCATCAGCAGGGAGCGAAATCCCTCCGACAAGCAGGCTTCATTCACCGTCTTGCTGCGCCGCAGGCTGGCACGCAGGCCGCGTTTTTCCTGTAAATCTTGATGCCACCGGCGCAGCGTAGCCCTATGGTCGTCCTTCACGATACTCATTCAGCAGCCTCCTGCTTTTTTGCCCTGGCGGTTTTTGCGCTCTGCTTCTCCGCCGATTTGGTGAAATATTTTTTACGCGCCAGCATAATGCGTTTGAGATCGATACCCTCGTAAGGGTTGGTAAAAACGTGATCATCAAAGTAGCTGCGGGTAAACAGCCAAATATTCGTTTGCCATCGGTTCAGCCTTTCGTCTGCGTTCTGGCCGTTTTCAAGATCGCGCATCAGTTCAAGAAAGCATCCCTGCGTGAGATGCCAGAAGTCGATATCAATAAAGCTGAAGTCGCCGCGGGCGCCTTTGGCATCAGCAAACCAGGCCTCTTTTAACGCACTGCGCAACAGGCTAAGGTTGCGCGACGCCGTTTGTGCGGCCTGGCGCAGTTCAGGAATAATATTTTCGGTTAAGATCAGCGGAAGATGGTGTTCATACCAGCAGCGGGCCTTCATATTCTCAAAATCATAACCAAAGCCCCACAGCCCAACTTTTACGTCCTTGAGGCTGCGCGCGCTGGATGTTGTAACGACTAACGCCGGATATTCGGTGTTATTTTCCGAAGCGCCTTGCTGATTTAAACCCAGCCAGTCGCGCCAGATAAGCCCGCCGGGCTGCGGCTTGACGGAATAGCGTTCACTGCCCTCCTTCAAAGGCAGGCGATAAGGCGTTAGCGGATGTATCCATCCGGCATAGTTAACCCCATAGTTCTTCACGGTCATCCCGCTGAGCAACTCATGACTTTCGCTTTCGCAGAGATCGCAGCGGCCCGAATGAGTCGCGTTAAAATCAAGGCGAATGCGTCGCGGCATTCCCCAATAGGCCTGGAGGGGATTCACCTGCTCCGGCGTGGTGACTGCGCTTGCCTGTTCGCTGGTACGGGTAGGGGCCAGCCAGGGAAAAATGGTTTCATCATACCTTTCAGGCACAGGCATACCGGCGCTATCCTGCGGCATAACGTTGAGCCACAGCTTGCGCCACAGCGGCGTTTGTCGGTTACCCTGGTATTCCTGCAATTCAATCAGCGTGGTCATCGGCCCGCCGCCGCGCAGTCCGGTGCGATAACCTTTTCCGCCTGATGGCGCATTAAGCTGCAACGAAAATAACGCCAGCGCCGCGCAGTGCGGGCAAAAGCGCTCCGTGACGCCGCGCTTAACAAAATGATCTTTATTAAACTTAGTGGTTTGCGCGCCGGGGATTTCCGGTAGCAGAGAGGCGATAGAAACTTTCTCTCCGCTTAGCTGCTCGAAATCCTGCATAAAAGAGGGCGTATCAGCACCAAACTGGAATGCAGGCTTCAGCGGTTCCAGCGCTCGCTGAAGCGCATCTGCGCTCAGCCCTTCGAACCAGACATCTTCCCAGCGAGAATGGTTTTTCGGCGCCATACTGCACTGCAATACCCCCAGCAGAAACTGCCAGGCCGCGCCCTGTAAATCCGCCCGCGCGGCGGCGATATCCACCACGCTTTCATCTGCCAGGTTCACTGGCGCCAGCTTTCCCGTGGACCCGTCTTTCAAATGAACAGGGAGCCAGGGGGTTGTTAAAAGTGAGAAATTATCCATGCGGGTATCTGCTACACCTCCATTTTTCCAATCAATCCTTCAATGGCTGAATAACCGCTGTTTTCAACCTCCGACACCACAATCACAACGGCGAAATCCTGCTTCTGATGCTGTTCAATGCACCACTGCCGAAGCCTTTCACCCTCGAGCCTTTCAAACTCGTCTTTGTGTTTTTTCCACCAGCCCTCACGAACTCGCAGCATGCTCATTTCCCAGGTGTGATCTCCTGGGGCATAAGGCTTAACCGCCCCATCGATAATTTTCGCCAGCCACAGTGAAATCGACTCTTCGGCCAGACGCGTAGAAAGGTTCTCCGGAAGAAAATCGCTGCACTCAGGGCTGTAGCCCGACGCAAAATTGATAGTATTCTGCTTAGCAAATGCACGGTCGCAGTAGTATTTTCCTTCCTGCAACTGTTCCGTCTTCGCAAATCCCGCAGGCATGTCAACGTCTTCACCATAGACCGATTCAATCAACAATCGCGCCGATTGCGGCATGCGAATTTCCCCCTGTTCGCGCAGCACGCGCTGGGTCAGCCACAAGCGGCCATGATCGGGGTAGACGTAGGCGCTGTTACGCATGGCCCCGGAGAACCAATCCTCTCGCGGTACGTCATCCCATTCCGGCGCGCAGATCACTAGCTCGGGCGCAGTACGCTCGTCTTGCCCAGAAGCTTTCAACAAGCCCTTACGATCGCGGATATGCCGCTGTAGACGCCCTGCTCGCTGAATCAATAAATCCACCGGGGCTAAATCGGAGATCATTTCATCCAGATCGATGTCTAAACTTTGTTCAATAACCTGGGTAGCGATCAGTACCTTCCCAGCCCGCTGCACGCTCCCTTTTTTACCAAACTGCGTGAGCGCCTGATTTTCAATGCGCTGACGATCGAAAAAAGCAAAGCGGCTGTGGAATAACAAGAGGTTTTCGGCAGGAATGCTCCCTCTGGCAAGAAGCTGGCGATAAATACGAATCGCGTCATCAACAGAGTTGCGTATCCAGGCAATGCATTTTCCCTGGCTTACGGCTTGCTCAATGCGTTCAATACACTCTTGTTCGCAGTGCATCCAACCAACTTTGACGCTGCGTTCAACCTCCTTGCGGGTTTCCACATGCAGGGAAACCACCGACGTACTCGTCACCTGCGTTAACCAGGGATAATCGCCATAGCCCAATAATGGCGCTTCAACCCGGCTCTTCGCTCCTTTAGCAAAGGCGGTAACCAGCCTGTCTCGCTGCTGTTGTGAGAGCGTGGCGGAAAGTAAAATCGTGGTATTGCCATCGCTGGCCTGTTTTTCAATCAGACTTTCCAGAATCCGCGACATATAGGCGTCATAGGCGTGAATCTCATCCGCCAGCAAGATTTTATTATTCAGCCCTAACATCCGCAGGTTATTGTGTTTAAACGGCATCACCGCCATCATCGCCTGATCGAGCGTGCCAACGCCCACCTCGGCCAACAGCGCTTTTTTATTACTGTCGGCAAACCAGGCGGCGCATCCCTGGCTGGATGGCTGGAGCTCATCGGGTTCTTCTGAACCCGATAAATCTCCCGACCACAAAGACTGATTGAAGCGATCCATTAATCCACGTGCGCTATGCGCCAGCACCAGGCTTGGCCGTGAACCGGGTTGATACAACGCCAGCCAGCTCTCCGACATACGATCGAACATGGCATTCGCCGTCGCCATCGTCGGCAGACCAAAATAGAGCCCCTGCGCCTTTCCCGTAGCCATCAGGCGATGTGTCAAAATAAGCGCAGCCTCTGTTTTTCCAGCACCAGTCACATCTTCAAGAATAAATAATTGCGGACCTTGTTTATCAATATCCAGCTCAAGCGCTTTTTGCTGTAATGGGGTTGGCTGTTGAATAAAGGGAAATAACGCCGTTATTCCACTAAAAGAGGCAACGTCAGGGGAAGGAGGGAAAACGGTCACGGCTACTTTCGCTTTAACCAGCGCATGCTGTTGCCAGTATTCATCGACCTCCATCGATTTTGTAATTCGGGGGAAATATTGGGTTGAAGAACCAACCCAGTCAGCCAGTACTATCGCAGCGGAAATAAACCATGAGAGATGTTTAAAAAGCGCAATACCGTTATCATCATCCCAAAAATCAGGAATCTCAATCAGTGGAAATAATGATTTAACCCTGGTAAGAAAATCACGGGCCGCTTCTTTATCCTGCTGACGAAAATTTTTTAGTTCTGTTACTGAAGAAGGCGGTCGCCCATGATGTCCTGTCGTAAGGGGCATCCAAAGCGCAATGACGCGCTTTAACTTCCGAGCAGAAAGAGGGGATTCGGGGAAAAGTTCCGCGCACTCGCTTAAATAATCTTTCCAGAGCCAATACCCCAGAGTCGCATGCGGGATGGCTTCATAATATTTTATATATTCGTCCTGCGCATTTAACTCTTCATGACGATAAAGCTGCTGAAAAGAGTGGGCAAACTTTCCAATATCATGCCAGCATAATAGCCATGCAAAAAATTGTGCCGCCTGAACTCTATGATGAAGCCCCAGTTTGTTAAGATAATCGTTAATGCCATAGATATTATGCTGCACCATCCAATAGCCAACGGCTGCAACATCCAGAGAATGCCAGCACAGCAAGTGATAATCATCACCGCCATCATCCTCTCCACGGCGGGATTTACCCCAATAATTGAACATTATCTCTATTGTTCCATTTAGCAGGCGTATTTATTCAAGTATGTTCACACTGCAAAATAAGAGAAATGATTTACATCAAAAATATTTTATCTTTGCGATGAAATTGATAACAAATATCAATTATTAATAATTATAAAGACATCAAATCATTAATTAACAATTCAGGAAAAAATCCCGGCAGCGCCGGGACTCATCTTAGCCTTCGTGCAGCCCGCACTCTCTTTTCAGGCCAAAGAAGCGCGTTTCTTCCTCCGCCATCCCCGGCTCCCATTTCCGGGTGGTGTGGGTATCCCCCACCGACAAATAGCCCTGATCCCACAGCGGGTGATACTTCAGGCCGTGCTTTTGCAGATACTGATAGACGGTACGATTATCCCAGTCGATGATCGGCAGCACCTTAAACACGCCGCGCTGGATCGCCAGCACCGGCAGGTGGGCGCGGCTGCCGGACTGCTCGCGGCGCAGGCCCGCAAACCAGGTTTGCGCATTCAGCTCTTCCAGCGCCCGGTTCATCGGCTCGACCTTGTTAATATCATTGTACTTTTCAATACCCTCAACGCCCTGCTCCCACAGCTTACCGTAGCGAGCCTCCTGCCAGGCGGCGCTCTCCTTCGCCCGATAGATCTTCAGGTTCAGATTGAGTTTGTCCGTTAACTCGTCGATAAACTGGTAGGTTTCCGGGAACAGATAGCCGGTATCGGTCAGAATGACCGGAATATCCGGGCGCACCTGATTGACCAGATGCAGGCTCACCGCCGCCTGAATACCAAAGCTCGAAGAGAGCACATATTCGCCCGGCAGGTTTTCCAGCGCCCACGCGACGCGCGCTTCCGCGCTCAGCTTTTCCAGCTGGCTATTGGTTTCCGCCAGCTGCAAAACACGATCGACCTTCGGTAATGCGTTCAGCGCGTTTAGATCGAGTACGGACATAAGAACCTCGCTTGCCTGTTTCGCCGGGCGGTACTGCGTTTGCCCGGCCTACAAAACCCACAGGCCCGGATCGCTGCTCGCCACCGGGCACCTGGATGTTATTCCCAGAAATCACGGGCTGGGTCGAGCACCGGGCGAATGATGCCCGCACGCACCGTAAAGTCGCCGAAGCCTTCACCCGCTTCGCGCTCTTTCGCCCAGCGCCCTACCAGTTCGTCGATCGAATCGAGAATTTCCGACTCGGTAATGTTTTCCCGATACATACGCGGAATACGCGTCCCGCTGCGGTTGCCGCCAAGATGCAGGTTATAGCGGCCCGGCGCTTTACCGACCAGCCCCACTTCCGCCAGCATCGCGCGACCGCAGCCGTTCGGGCAGCCGGTAACGCGGGTAACGATATGCTCGTCGCCAACGCCATGTTTGCTCATCAGCGCCTCGACTTTATCGATAAACGACGGGAGGAAACGCTCGGCTTCCGCCATCGCCAGCGGGCAGGTCGGGAACGACACGCAGGCCATAGAGTTTTCGCGCTGCGGCGTGACGGCATTCATCAGGCCGTGATCGCGGGCCAGCTTCTCGATCTTCGCCTTCTGATCTTCCGGTACGCTGGCAATAATCAGGTTCTGGTTCGCCGTAATGCGGAATTCGCCTTTGTGGATCTTCGCAATCTTCAGCAGGCCGGTTTTCAGCGGGCGACCCGGATAATCAAGGATACGACCATTTTCAATAAACAGCGTCAGATGCCAGTTATTGTCGATACCCTTCACCCAGCCGATACGATCGCCGCGGCCGGTGAATTCGTACGGACGGATCGGCTCAAACTTGATGCCCGCCCGACGTTCCACTTCCGCCTTAAAGGTCTCAACGCCAACGCGTTCGAGGGTGTATTTGGTTTTCGCATTTTTACGATCGGTACGGTTACCCCAGTCGCGCTGGGTCGTGACCACCGCTTCCGCCACCGCCAGAGTGTGCTCCAGCGGCAGATAGCCAAACTCGCTCGCCGTACGGGCGTAGGTTTTCTTATTCCCGTGCTCAATCGATAAACCGCCGCCGACCAGCAGGTTGAAGCCGACCAGCTTGCCGTTTTCGGCGATGGCCACGAAGTTCATATCGTTCGCGTGCAGATCGATATCGTTCTGCGGCGGGATCACCACGGTCGTTTTGAACTTACGCGGCAGATAGGTCTGACCGAGGATCGGCTCTTCATCGGTGGTGGCGACTTTCTTCTGATCCAGCCAGATCTCGGCGTAGGCGCGCGTGCGCGGCAGCAGGTGCTCGGAGATCTTCTTCGCCCATTCGTAGGCTTCAGTATGCAGCTGGGACTCGTACGGGTTAGAGGTACACAGCACGTTACGGTTCATATCGTTGGCGGTAGCCAACGCGTCCAGCCCGACCGAATGCAGCATCTGGTGCACCGGCTTGACGTTCTTCTTCAGAATGCCGTGGAACTGGAAGGTCTGACGGTTGGTCAGACGAATGCTGCCGTAAATCGTGTTGTCATGGGCAAACTTGTCGATCGCCTGCCACTGTTTGGTGGTGATGATGCCACCCGGCAGACGACAGCGCAGCAGCATCGCGTGACGCGGCTCCAGCTTCTGCTCGGCACGTTCGGCGCGGATATCGCGGTCATCCTGCTGGTACATACCGTGGAAACGGATCAGCAGGAGTTTGTCGCTTTTGAACCCGCCGGTCAGGCCGTCATTTAAATCTTCGGCAATGGTACCGCGCAGGTAGTTGCTCTCTACCTTCATGCGCTCGGCATCAGACAGTTTGCCTTCGACCACCAGTGGGCCAGGATGTTTTTCGCTCATTAGTAGACATCTCGCTGATAACGGCGCTCTACGCGCAGCTCACTTAAAAATTCATCCGCCGTTTCGGCATCCATACCGCCGAATTCGGCAATCACTTCCAGCAGTGCCTGCTCAACGTCTTTCGCCATGCGATTGGCGTCGCCGCAGACATAAATGTGGGCACCGTCATTGATCCAGCGCCACAGCTCTGCGCCCTGTTCGCGCAGTTTGTCTTGTACGTATACTTTTTCTTTCTGGTCACGAGACCAGGCCAGATCGATGCGGGTCAGCACACCCTCTTTGACGTAGCGCTGCCATTCAACCTGGTAGAGGAAATCTTCGGTAAAATGCGGGTTGCCGAAGAACAGCCAGTTTTTACCCGGTGCCTCGTCCGCTGCACGCTGCTGCATAAAGGCGCGGAACGGTGCGATGCCGGTGCCCGGGCCAATCATGATCACCGGCGTTTCCGGGTTCGCCGGCAGACGGAAGTTGTCGTTGTGCTCGATAAAGACGCGCACCTCGCCCTCTTCTTCCACGCGGTCGGCCAGGAAGCCCGAGGCCCCGCCCGCCCGCGCGCGGCCTTCGATGTCGTAACGCACCACGCCAACGGTGATGTGGACTTCGTTTTCCACTTCCGCCTGTGAGGAGGCGATGGAGTAAAGACGCGGCGTCAGTGGACGCAGCAGGCCGATCAGCGCGTCGGCATCCAGCTGTGCCGGTGAGAAACGCACCATATCGACAATCGGCGTTGTCGCCGCGTATTGCTGTAACTTCGCCTTATCCCCGACCAGCGGAAGGAGCGATTCGCTGCGGGTTAAGGTGGCGTAGTTTTCAACGATGTTGGCGGTGTTCACCGTCAGCTCGAAATGCCACTGAAGCGCCTCAGAGAGCGGTAAGGTTTTACCCTCCACCTGGACCGGCTCCGTGCCTTTCAGCCACAGCAGTTCGACCAGCTCTTTCACAAGCGCCGGATCGTTCTGATACCAGACGCCCAGCGCATCGCCAGGCTGATAACGCAGGCCGGAGTCACCGAGATCGATTTCGATATGGCGCACGTCTTTTTCCGAATCACGGCCCGTGATTTTCTGGTTTACCGACAGGCTTGCCGTCAGCGGCGCCTCTTTCGTGTAAGGGCTGGTGTGGATTTCGTTGACGGTGCCCGCTGCGGTAACGGCGGCCTGCGCTGGCGTCTCTTTCGGGACGCGGGCCTTCAGCACCTCAACGATGCGCGCCCGCCATTCGGCGGCGGCGGCCTGGGATTCGACATCAGCGTCTACGCGATCCAGCAGGCGCTCTGCGCCCAGCTCCGCCAGCTTGCTGTCGAAATCTTTACCGGACTGGCAGAAAAATTCATAGGACGTGTCACCGAGGCCGAAGACGGCAAAGGCGGTGCCCTCGAGCTTTGGCGCTTTTTTCGAGAACAGGAACTTATGCAGCGCGACGGCTTCTTCCGCAGGCTCGCCTTCGCCCTGCGTTGACGCCACCACCACCAGCAGTTTTTCTGACGCGATCTGTTTGAATTTATAATCCCCGGCGTTGACCAGGTTAACGTTCAGCTTCGCGGCGAGCAGGTCATCACGCAGCGCTTCGGCCACACGACGGGCATTACCCGTTTGCGAAGCGGAGATAAGCGTGATGGCAGGAATTTCAACGGCCGTTTGGGGGACCCGTTAACCT
>OATC01000337.1_pt1 | contig 13383 bp, 13 predicted proteins | sample 1475871 | NCBI WGS metagenome assembly OATC01 (sample SAMEA2579940, study PRJEB22360) | human gut metagenome | biome: human gut; feature: human-associated habitat; material: faeces | place: Denmark | collected 2008/2010
GACTGCCGTTGTTGCGGTGTTGTTGGGCCTGGCGCTGCCGCTCATGGGGAGCAGCCTCGCGCTATGTCTCGCCGTTGATTATCTGCGCTGGCGCTCAGCAACGGCGGTGATAGCGGCTAAATCAGTCGAATAGGTGTTTAAGGCGTGCTGATAACCACCGTGACGCGGCGGTTTTCAGCGCGCCCTTTCGCGGTATCGTTGCTGGCTATAGGATACTTTTTCCCGAGTCCGCGAGTGGTCAAGTTTGCGCGCGGAATATTCGCCCCTTCGGCCCAGGCATCCGCCACGCTGTTAGCTCTCTTAAGCGATAGCATTTCGTTGTAGCTGTCTTCGCCGTAATTATCAGTATGACCTTCAAGGCGACTATGGGTAATTCCGGTGCTCGCCAGACGTGAAGCCATTGTGCGAATTTGCTGTTTGCTTTCGGCACGCAGATGATAGTCGTTTTTATCAAACAGGATGGTATCAGATATTCCTAATAACCAGTCGCCGTTGGTTTCAGTAAAGCCATATGACTTCATTGCTGCAATTTGTTCTGCCGAGAATTTTCCTTGCGGAGCCTGGCAACCGCTAAGAAAAAGTGCGGCCAGTAAAGCAGGAGCAAAATATTTTCCGATCATGGTGATTCCTTTTATTTTTGCGTTTGCTGTAAGCGCTGGTGTTTCATCCGATACATATTTTGATCGGCAAGCTCTTGCAGATTTTCCGCAGAGGTATGTTCCCAGGTTAAAGCGTAACCAATGCTCAGTGAGAGGCTGGCGGTGTGGCCATTGTGTAGATTAAACGGCGGGATAAACTGTTCAGACAACGCGCTGCACAGTGCCCGAACTTCGGTTTCTGAATGAACATCCCGTAGCAGAACGGCAAATTCATCGCCGCCGAGACGCCACGCCTGATGCTGTTTACCGACAAAGGCCATCAGGCGGCTCGCGACCTCAATTAACACTTTATCGCCGGCTGCGTGGCCCCAGTTGTCGTTAATAAGCTTGAAGTTATCGCCATCAAGAAATAACAGCGCAGAATGACTTTGGGCGGTTTCATCCTTCATCAGATCATTAATGACATTCCGGAAAGCCGCTCTGTTAGCCAGCCCGGTTAGCGGGTCGTGTAATGAACTGCGCAGGAGCTGGGCGTTTTTAGCCTGAAGCTGCCGCTGCCAGTCCTCCATTTCACCCAGCAGGCTATTGAAGTCCTGGGCGAACAGGTGGAATTCTTCAATGCGCTCTTCGGGCACCCGGCGGGAGAAATGGCGATTTTCGCGGATGTCATGTACCACCTCGGTAATGCTCTGTAACGCTGCCACAATGCCGCGATGCAGCGAGTGGGTAAGGAGCAAGGCGATGCAGGAAGCCAGAAAAATGCTGCCGGTGAGCACAATAATAGAGATACCAAGAAAATAGCTTATCAATCTGTCCAGCGCGGTCAGACGGAGTTCACCGATAATTTTTCCCTGGTGCAGGATAGTTTGCACCGTGGGTTTCGGGAAGAGCCATTTGCTGATGACGTCGCTGATTTTATCCTGACTGACCAGACCATCGTTATGCCATGAGGCGAAGGGTCTTTGCCGGCCATCGACCAGAATTGCTTGAGAAAATTGCCCCTGTCTGCCCAGCGTGGCCAGCGTGTCTTCAGCCGCTGCGCTATCGCCAAAAACGAGCGCTGCTTCCAGGCTACGGCCCATGGTGGCGGCGGTAAGTTCCAGGTTTTTTTGGGCGTATTGCTTGAGTGTAAATATGGAAGCGGTGCAGAGTAACAGCCAGACCAGTGTCATAGAGATCACCACGCTTATCATGCTGATACGGCGCAGCGCTCTTTTAAATGTGGGGCGCGGGGCCTGAGAAAAATCCTTATTCATGTGATGTTTTCCGGGCAAGCATCAGCACCTCGGGATTAACCCGAACGCCGCTGTGCGTCAGTACATCCAGATTTACGGAAAATCTGACTCTCTCATTGTTGATGAGCAGGCAAAAAGCGCTGCCAATAGAGCAATCGGTGTTTTGTTCCGCAATAAGTAATAGGGGCCGGTTTCCATATTTGGCCGTAAATTCAGACTGTTGGGTCGGCGATTCACTGCCAAAATAAAAACCATCGCAGGTCGTCTGTAAGGCTTCTTGTGTATTACGAACAATCACGGGTTTATAAGGCAATATTTCCGGAGCGTCTTCGGCCAGGCTATGGATATATCGTGATGTTGAAAAAATACAGAGCCTTGGAGGACCGGATAATTGCGGCCAGCGAGTATAAGTCACGATCCCCGAAACGATTGTCCGAACATTTTCAGACGGTCCGGAGGCAACAGCAGAGATACCCACGAGTGATAGTACTAAAGTCAAAAAGAGACGGTGAAGAACAGTCATTACGGTTCCGTCAGATTGTCATAGCGTGGGGGATGCAGATTGCTGAAACCCGGGCGAAGAATAGCATTGTTGAGGAAAATCGTCATTAGCCAGCCTCGCTGCTTTGAGATAATTCTTACCAGGATTTTTCGTAAAAGAAATTCGAGGAAGCAGGGAAAAACTGGCGTTTAATGATGAGTTGTAAACAATTTTATACATATTGAATGAAATACAGCGCGATTTAATTTCTATGTGTAAAGTAAAATTTACGGAATATGGATTGAAATCTTTACTTTGTGTGGTATCGTTACGTCATCCTCGCTGAGGCAATAACTATCGCAAACGAGCTATACAGGATCGCAATCATGCAAAAAGACGCGCTGAACAACGTACACATTACCGACGAACAGGTTTTGATCACTCCGGATCAGTTGAAGGCTGAATTCCCTCTGAGCGTTGAGCAGGAGGCGCAGATCGCGCAGTCTCGCCAGACTATCTCCAACATCATCGCTGGCCGCGATCCGCGTCTGCTGGTGGTATGTGGCCCTTGTTCGATCCACGATCCTGAAACTGCCATTGAGTACGCTCGTCGTTTTAAAGCACTTGCCGAAGAGGTCAGCGATAGCCTCTATCTGGTCATGCGCGTCTATTTTGAAAAACCCCGCACCACCGTTGGCTGGAAAGGGCTGATTAACGATCCGCATATGGATGGTTCGTTTGATGTGGAAGGCGGCCTGAAGATTGCGCGCCGTCTGCTGGTTGAACTGGTCAATATGGGGCTACCGTTGGCGACGGAAGCGTTGGATCCAAACAGTCCTCAGTATCTCGGCGATCTGTTTAGCTGGTCTGCTATCGGTGCGCGTACGACCGAATCCCAGACTCACCGTGAGATGGCTTCTGGCCTGTCGATGCCGGTAGGGTTTAAAAACGGCACCGATGGCAGCCTTGCCACGGCAATTAACGCAATGCGCGCTGCCGCGATGCCGCACCGTTTCGTCGGCATCAACCAGGCCGGACAGGTGTGCCTGCTGCAAACGCAGGGCAACCCGAACGGTCACGTCATTCTGCGCGGCGGGAAAGCGCCAAACTACGGCCCGGAAGATGTTGCGAAGTGTGAAAAAGAGATGACTCAGGCGGGACTGAAGCCATCGCTGATGGTAGATTGCAGCCATGGGAATTCTAATAAAGATTACCGCCGTCAGCCTGCGGTTGCGGAATCCGTGGTCGCGCAGATTAAAGATGGTAACCGTTCCATTATTGGTCTGATGATTGAGAGCAATATTCACGAAGGTAACCAGTCCTCTGAGCAGCCGCGTTGCGATATGAAATACGGCGTCTCAGTGACCGATGCCTGCATTAGTTGGGAAACCACCGATGCACTGCTCCGCGAACTTGATAAGGATCTGCGAGGCCATCTGGCGGCTCGTCTGGCGTAAGAGGATGATATGGTTGCTGAACTGACCGCATTGCGCGATCAAATTGATGAAGTCGATAAGGCGCTGCTGGAACTGCTGGCTAAGCGCCTGGAGCTGGTAGCGGAAGTCGGAGAGGTTAAAAGCCAATACGGCCTGCCCATTTACGTTCCTGAACGTGAATCGGCGATGCTGGCGTCCCGGCGCGAGGAGGCTGCTGCGCTTGGGGTCCCACCGGATCTTATCGAAGATGTTTTGCGTCGCGTCATGCGGGAGTCTTATTCCAGCGAAAACGATAAAGGTTTTAAAACGCTTTATCCGAACCTGCGTCCGGTGGTGATTGTTGGCGGCGGCGGGCAAATGGGGCGTCTGTTTGAGAAAATGCTGACGCTTTCCGGATATCAGGTTCGTATCCTTGAAAAAGACGACTGGTCGCGGGCGGAAGAGATTGTCGCCGATGCCGGTATGGTTATCGTCAGCGTGCCGATTCATATCACGGCGGCAACGATTGCTCAGCTGCCACCGCTGCCGACGGACTGTATCCTGGTCGATTTGGCCTCGGTGAAAGCGGAACCGCTGCAGGCGATGCTGGCCGCGCACAAAGGTCCGGTATTGGGGTTACACCCCATGTTTGGGCCGGACAGCGGCAGCCTGGCGAAGCAGGTGGTGGTGTACTGCGATGGCCGTCAGCCCGAAGCGTATCAGTGGTTCCTGGAGCAAATTCAGGTCTGGGGCGCGCGGCTCCATCGTATCAGCGCCGTCGAACACGATCAGAATATGGCCTTTATTCAGGCGTTGCGCCACTTTGCGACCTTCGCTTACGGCCTGCACCTGGCCGAAGAGAATGTGCGTCTTGAGCAACTTCTGGCGCTGTCGTCGCCTATTTATCGTCTGGAACTGGCGATGGTTGGCCGGCTGTTTGCCCAGGATCCGCAGCTCTATGCTGACATTATTATGTCCTCGGAAAATAATCTGGCGCTGATTAAGCGATACTACCAGCGCTTCGGTGAAGCTATCGGCCTGCTGGAGCAGGGGGATAAACAGGCGTTCATCGATAGCTTCCGTAAGGTTGAGCACTGGTTCGGTGACTATGCCCAGCGCTTCCAGAGCGAAAGCCGGACGTTGCTGCGCCAGGCAAATGATAATCGGCAGTAAGTCGTCAAACACGTATACAATAAAGCCAGAGGGGTGACCCGCTGGCTTTTTTTATAGGGATGAAAACGATGGCTGAACCACAACCGCTGTTTGATTACACCGGGCATTTACCGGAATGTCCGACCTGGAGCGAAGCCGAACAGGCATTGTACTGGGCCGATATTATGGAATGCGAGATTCATCGCTACGACGTGCAGACGGGTGAACATCAGGTTCTGCAATTTCCCGAGGAGCCCGGCTGTTTTGCCCTGCGCGAGAAGGGCGGTTTTATCGTCGCTTTACGCAGCGGTATCTGGCTCACTGATGCGCATGGTCTTCTACAGCGCAAAGTCTGCGATAACCCCAGCAACCCGCAATTAGCGCGCTTTAATGATGGTGGAACCGATCGCGATGGCCGCTTTTATGCCGGGACTTTTTGGGGGCCGGGAGATTTCAACGGCGCGCTCTTAGTGCGCATCAATAACGATCTCTCCCCGCAGGTTATCCAGTGTGATATTCACGGCGCTAACGGTCTGGCGTTTAGCGAAGACAAACGTTGGATGTATACCTCGGATACGCCAAATGCCGTTATCTATCGAACACCTCTCGATGAGCGGGGCGAGGCGGGTAAACGTGAGGTCTTCCTGCGCTTTCAGCCGGGAGAGGGGATTCCAGACGGCGCGGCCATTGATGCTGAAGGTTGCTACTGGAGCGCGATGTTTGACGGCTGGCGTATTGCGCGTTTCTCGCCGACGGGCGAGCAGCTGGAGGAGCATCGTCTACCGGTGCGTTGCCCGACGATGGTCTGTTTTGGCGGAGCGGATATGAAGACGCTCTACATTACCACCACGCGGGAGAATATGGATGCCAACGAAGTGGCGAAATATCCGCTTTCCGGCGCGATCTTCACCCTGCCAGTCGCCGTGGCAGGGATGAAGAAATTGCCGTTTATCGAACGTTAAACCGGGTCGACCGGTACCACGTTTTCGCTGGCATAGCAGCCCAGCACTTTCATTGAACGCGTTATCTCGGCCAGCTCTTTTAATGCCTTGCGCATTGGCAGTGATTCCAGGTTGGCCTGGATATCCAGATAAAACATCTCTTCCCACGGATTACCGTGAATGGGGCGTGATTCCAGCTTGGTCATGATCAGATTATGGTTTCGCAGCACCAGCAGTGCTTCAACCAGGGCCCCGGCTTGCTGGCCGGTGGCCATCAACAGCGTGGTTTTCGCGGGGACCTGATCGGAGACTTCCACCGCTTTACGCGCCAGAACCAGGAAGCGGGTGATGTTTTGCGTCTGGTTCGCCTGACAATGTTCCAGGACCTGTAAACCATGCAGCGCTCCGCCTGCTTCACTGCCCAGGGCGGCAACGGTCGGCGATTTAGCCTGAGCGACTTTTTCCATCGCTGAGGAGGTGCTGTCGGTATATTCAATGTTCCAGTGCGGATAGCGGCTCAGATACTGGCTGCACTGCTGAAACGGCTGCGGATGGCTGTAGACCGTCGTAATCTGTTGCGCATCGGTGGACGTTGAGACCAGCACGCAGTGATCGATAGGCAGCGTCAGCTCGCCCACGATGGATAAGCTGGTGTGCTGCAGAAGATCGTAAACATCATTGATGCCGCCGGAACTGGTATTTTCGATAGGAACGACGGCATAGTCAGCCTGGCCGGTCTCCACTTGCTCAAAGATATCGGCGAACTTCGCGCAGCCGCTTTCGATAAACTGTTCAAAGTGGCGGCGTACTGACGAGCCGCAAGGTGCGAATATGAACCTTTAGGTCCGAGGAATGCCACCCGCGCGGAGTGCGGATTAATTTTATTCAGGTGCTGTTGCAGCAGCGTTTGTTGGGTAAGGACCGAGTCTTCAATGATCAGCTGGAACAGGCGCGTGATGTAATGGGCATCAAGATGGTGTTTTTTCCCCAGCGTCATCAGGCGTTCCAGCAGGTCCCGCTCGCGGTCGATATCCCGCACCGGCCGGTGCGATGCCAGCTTGGCTTTGCCGACCTCGACGGCCAGGCCGCGGCGCTCAGCCAGCAGCGCAAGCAGTTTCTCATCCAGAGCGCTGATCTTATCGCGTAGGGCCAGTAATGGGTTTTCCTCGGTCATATGTGTTGCCTTTCTTGTTATTGATTATCAATAAAAAAGGCCTCCCGTTTGGGAGGCCTTGTTGTTCGTCTTCGCATTCTTTATCACACGACGAATTGCCTCCCATTCAGGGGAAGGTAAAAAAGAATGCGAAGAAAAACGGGATCAGTTTCACGATGAATTCCTTGAGTTAGTGGGGATTACAGTACCTGTACTGTTTTCACTCTGTCAATAAAAAACGCGCCCGAAGGCGCGTGGCATGACACAAGCTTAAGTTAAGGATTACTCTTCTTCTTCCACAAAGCCTGCCTCTTTCACCGACGTTGCGGCGCGGCGGGCTTCCCCTTTGTGTTGCACTTTATTGAGCTGCCGTTCCAGCTTGTTGATCAATTCGTTAATTGCGGCATACATGTCTTCGTGCCGTGCGCTGGCGACCAGGTGCCCGTTTGGCGTATTGATGGTTGCGTCAGCGACAAAACCCTGCGGCTCCTTAGAGAGGATGATGTGCGGGTTAATTAAGTGGGTTTGCCATTTATCCAGTTTGGCGAGACGGTCTGCGACGTGCTGGCGGATTGCCGGAGTAATTTCCATTTGTTTACTGGTAATGTTCATTGTCATAAATTTTACCTCTTGTCTTTCCCGTCTTGGTAAACTCAGCATACCTCGCCCAATGTCAAAATGCGTGATTTAAATCACATTTTATTGTCACTTTTTGTCAACAAATCTGTTTTGTGAGACAGGACAGGAACAGGTGAGATTTTACTTGTGGAATGGAAGAAAGAGAGCCATATTTGATGAGTTAACTCGGCGCTAAACCGCTTCAGCTTAACAATTTAACGAATAAAAAAACGGCAGCCACTCGGCTGCCGTTTTGCTTATCTAAGGGCTATCAGGTGTTCTTGCTGTTAGCCGCGATGATTTTCGCAACCTTGTCAGCCTGCGCGTTCATCTGCATCTGACGGTAGGCGTTTTCCATTTTCGGAAGCGCGTCGCGGGTGGCCTGCGTATCCGGATAGTTACGCAGCATGCCGTCTACGCGGTTAACGACCGCAACCCATGCGCCACGATCGGTATAGTAATCCACGACCGACAGCTCGTACTTCGCCAGACGATCTTTCAGGAACACCATACGCTTGTAGGCGTCAGTAGCGTACTGGCTGTTAGGATAGCCACGAACCAGTTTGGAGAAGTCGTTAAAGGCATCGCGCGCGTGTTGTGGATCGCGGTCAGAACGATCGACACCGAAGAAGCCCTGCAGCGCACTGTCATCCAACGCCATATTTGTCAGACCACGCATATAAATGACGTAATCAATGTTAGGATGGGTAGGGTTCAGGCGCACAAAGCGATCGATAGCTGCCTGAGCCAACGGCAGATCGGCGTTTTTGTAGTACGCATAAATCAGATCCAACTGTACCTGTTGGGAATAAGGTCCAAAGGGATAACGGTTATCCAACGCTTCCAGTTGCGTTATTGCCTGTTTCCAGTTACCGTCCTGCAGCTTTTGCTGAGCGGTCGCGTAGATCTCATTCGGCGGATTATCGGGCACCTCCTCCTTTGAGCCAGAGCAACCCACCAAAGCCAGGCTCAGTGTGGCTGCTGCCACCAGGTATTTCATGCGCGTCATGACGTTTTGACTTCCTCAAAATGTTTATGCGGGAGAATCTCTGTTCCTGCTCCCGATTAAGACCAGCTACAATAGCACACTATATTAAACGGCAAAGCCGTAAAACCCAACGTTAAAACGAAGAAGCTGTATATGGCACAACGAGTACAACTCAACGCAACGGTGTCCGAAAATCAACTCGGACAACGCTTAGATCAGGCTTTGGCCGAATTGTTCCCGGATTATTCGCGTTCGCGCATAAAAGAATGGATCCTTGACCAGAGAGTGCTGGTAAACGGCAGCGTCAGCGACAAGCCGAAAGAGAAAGTGCTGGGGGGAGAAACGATTGCTATCGATGTTGAAATCGAAGAAGAAGTCCGTTTCCAACCACAGGATATTCCGCTCAATATCGTTTATGAAGATGATGACATCCTCGTAATTAATAAACCGCGCGATTTAGTTGTGCACCCTGGCGCGGGCAACCCTGACGGTACTGTGCTGAATGCGCTGTTGCACTACTATCCGGCCATTGCTGACGTGCCGCGTGCGGGGATCGTGCACCGTCTTGATAAAGACACCACCGGCTTGATGGTGGTCGCGAAGACCATTCCGGCGCAAACCCGCCTGGTGGAATCCCTGCAGCTGCGCGAAATCACCCGCGAGTATGAAGCGGTGGCGATTGGTCACATGACCGCTGGCGGAACGGTGGAAGAACCGATTAGCCGCCACCCGACCAAGCGTACGCATATGGCGGTACATCCCATGGGAAAACCGGCGGTGACGCACTATCGGATCATGGAGCATTTTCGCATTCATACTCGTCTGCGTTTGCGCCTGGAGACTGGCCGTACGCATCAGATTCGCGTACACATGGCGCACATCACTCACCCGCTGGTGGGCGATCAGGTCTATGGCGGGCGCCCGCGTCCGCCTAAAGGCGCATCGGAAGAGTTCATCACCGCTCTGCGTAAGTTCGATCGCCAGGCCCTGCATGCCACCATGCTGCGTTTATACCATCCGATCAGCGGCATTGAGATGGAATGGCATGCGCCAATTCCACAGGATATGGTTGATTTGATTGATGCCATGCGCGCTGATTTTGAAACCCATAAAGACGATATTGACTGGCTATGACTAAACTGATTGTACCGCAATGGCCAATGCCGGAAGGCGTGGCAGCCTGTAGTTCCACGCGCGCTGGTGGGGTGAGTTTGTCGCCATACGATTCACTTAACCTCGGAGCCCATTGCGGAGACAATCTGCAGCACGTAGAAGAGAACCGTCGGCGTATGTTCGCCGCTGGCGGTCTTCCGTCATACCCGGTGTGGCTGGAGCAGGTTCACGGTACGGCAGTGTTAAAGCTCGACGGCGGGCCGTACGAGTCAAAGCGTGCTGATGCTTCATACTGCAATGTGCCGGGTACGGTATGCGCGGTGATGACCGCTGATTGCCTGCCGGTGCTTTTTTGCAACCGCGCGGGAACGGAAGTCGCGGCTGCTCATGCCGGCTGGCGGGGCCTTTGTGAAGGCGTGCTGGAAGAAACCGTAGCCTGTTTTGCCGATAAACCGGAAAACATCATGGCCTGGCTTGGTCCTGCCATTGGGCCGGACGCGTTTGAGGTTGGTCCGGAGGTGCGTGAGGCCTTTATGGCAAAAGATGCTCAGGCGGAGCGCGCATTTCGTCCTGCAGGTGAAAAGTATTTTGCTGATATCTATCAGCTTGCGCGTCAGCGGCTGGGGGGGGGTGGGGGTGGGGCGAGTTTTTGCGACGATCCAGGCTGGCGAGCGTTGGCGTTGAGCAGATTTTTGGCGGTGACCGCTGTACCCTCAGCGAAAAAGATGATTTTTTCTCTTATCGTCGCGACAAGACGACGGGTCGTATGGCAAGTTTCATCTGGCTGATATAACCTCCCGAACTAAGACGATCCAGAAGGCAAACTTATTTTTGCATAGTTCAGGTCTTTAACCTTGAATAATTGAGGGATGACCTCATTTAATCTCCAGTAGCAAATTTGACCTGTTATGGGAGGAGTTATGCGTCTGGATCGTCTTACCAATAAATTCCAGCTTGCTCTTGCCGATGCCCAGTCCCTTGCACTCGGGCACGACAACCAATTCATCGAACCTCTTCATCTTATGAGCGCCTTGCTGAATCAGGAAGGGGGATCGATACGTCCTTTATTAACTTCGGCGGGCATCAATGCCGGAGAGTTGCGCACCAATATTGAACAGGCGTTGAGCCGATTGCCGCAGGTGGAAGGTACCGGCGGCGATGTTCAACCGTCCCAGGATTTAGTGCGTATTCTGAACCTTTGCGACAAGCTGGCGCAAAAGAGAAAGGACAACTTTATTTCGTCAGAGCTGTTCGTTCTGGCAGCGCTTGAATCACGCGGCACGCTGACCGACCTTTTAAAATCCGTCGGGGCCACAACCGCCAACGTGAGTCAGGCGATCGAACAAATGCGCGGAGGTGAAAGCGTGAACGATCAGGGAGCCGAAGACCAACGTCAGGCCTTGAAAAAATTTACCGTCGATCTGACCGAACGTGCTGAGCAGGGCAAGCTTGACCCGGTGATTGGCCGCGATGAAGAAATTCGTCGTACGATTCAGGTTCTGCAGCGCCGTACCAAAAACAACCCGGTGCTGATTGGTGAACCCGGTGTAGGTAAAACGGCCATTGTTGAAGGGCTGGCGCAGCGGATCGTCAACGGTGAAGTGCCGGAAGGGCTGAAGGGGCGCCGGGTGCTGGCGCTCGATATGGGCGCGCTGGTGGCGGGTGCCAAATACCGCGGTGAGTTTGAAGAGCGCTTAAAAGGCGTTCTGAATGACCTCGCCAAGCAGGAAGGCAACGTCATCCTGTTTATCGATGAGCTGCACACCATGGTGGGTGCGGGTAAAGCGGATGGCGCAATGGACGCCGGTAACATGCTGAAACCGGCGCTGGCGCGCGGTGAGCTGCACTGCGTGGGCGCTACGACGCTGGATGAATATCGTCAGTACATTGAGAAAGACGCCGCGCTGGAACGTCGTTTCCAGAAAGTATTCGTGGCGGAGCCGACCGTTGAAGATACCATTGCGATTTTGCGTGGTCTGAAAGAACGTTATGAACTGCACCACCACGTGCAGATCACCGACCCGGCGATTGTTGCGGCAGCCACGCTGTCTCATCGCTATATCGCCGACCGACAGCTGCCGGATAAAGCTATCGACCTGATCGATGAAGCTGCATCCAGCATTCGGATGCAGATTGACTCAAAACCGGAAGAGCTGGACAGACTCGACCGTCGCATCATTCAGCTCAAGCTGGAACAGCAGGCGCTGAAGAAAGAGTCTGATGAAGCCAGCATTAAGCGGCTGGATATGCTGAATGAGGAACTGGCCGATAAAGAACGTCAATATTCAGTCTTAGAAGAAGAGTGGAAGGCTGAAAAAGCATCGCTCTCCGGAACCCAGACGATTAAGGCTGAGCTGGAACAGGCGAAAATCGCTATTGAGCAGGCGCGTCGCGTCGGCGATCTGGCGCGGATGTCCGAGCTGCAGTATGGCAAAATCCCGGAGCTGGAAAAACAGCTGGCGGCGGCAACGCAATCCGAAGGCAAGACGATGCGTCTGTTGCGTAATAAAGTTACGGATGCGGAAATCGCGGAAGTGCTGGCTCGCTGGACGGGTATCCCGGTGGCCAGAATGCTGGAAGGCGAGCGTGAGAAGCTGCTGCGTATGGAGCAGGAGCTGCATAGTCGCGTCATTGGTCAGAACGAAGCGGTCGAAGCGGTATCGAATGCGATCCGCCGTAGCCGTGCCGGATTATCCGATCCTAATCGTCCAATTGGCTCGTTCCTGTTCCTGGGCCCTACCGGTGTAGGTAAAACAGAACTCTGTAAAGCGCTGGCCAACTTTATGTTTGATAGCGACGATGCGATGGTACGTATCGACATGTCAGAGTTTATGGAGAAACACTCCGTTTCACGTCTGGTTGGGGCGCCTCCGGGATACGTCGGTTATGAAGAAGGCGGCTATCTCACTGAAGCGGTCCGCCGTCGTCCTTATTCCGTCATCCTGCTGGATGAAGTGGAAAAAGCGCATCCGGATGTCTTTAACATTCTGCTGCAGGTACTGGACGATGGACGTTTGACTGACGGGCAGGGGAGAACGGTCGACTTCCGCAATACGGTCGTCATCATGACCTCTAACCTCGGTTCGGATCTCATTCAGGAACGTTTTGGTGCCCTGGACTATAGCCACATGAAAGAGCTGGTTCTGGGCGTGGTTAGCCAAAGCTTCCGGCCGGAGTTTATCAACCGTATTGATGAAGTGGTGGTATTCCACCCGTTAGGTGAAAAACACATTGCTTCTATTGCGCAGATTCAGCTGCAGCGGTTGTATAAACGACTTGAGGAACGCGGCTATGAAGTTCACCTCTCTGATGAGGCACTGAAGCTGCTGAGCGAAAACGGTTACGATCCGGTTTATGGCGCACGTCCTCTGAAACGTGCTATCCAGCAGCAGATCGAAAACCCGTTGGCGCAGCAGATTCTCTCTGGTGAGCTAATACCGGGTAAAGAAGTGCAGCTGGTTGTGAAAAACGACCGGATAGTGGCAGTGCAGTAAATCACAAAACAGCAAAAACGGGCCCGCCGGGCTCGTTTTTGTTTAAAAACCAGGCGATAATGTATTCTCAGCTGCAGCTTTGGTTGAAAAATAAGCGGGTGGAGTTTTTTTTTGAAATTCCTCTTGCCACTTCAGAATTACTCCCTATAATGCGCCTCCACTGACACGGAACAACGGCTTACAGCCCGCCGGGT
>OATC01000345.1_pt1 | contig 13119 bp, 10 predicted proteins | sample 1475871 | NCBI WGS metagenome assembly OATC01 (sample SAMEA2579940, study PRJEB22360) | human gut metagenome | biome: human gut; feature: human-associated habitat; material: faeces | place: Denmark | collected 2008/2010
GCACCGACTGATTTAGCCGCGATTCCTGATAGCCCTGCGCGGCCATCAGCAGCCAGTCAACATCGTAGCGATCGCCATATTTGCGGAAGATCTCCACCATGGTCAGAAATTTACGCCGCTCTTTTTGCGCCGCCGCGTTTTTAACGTATCTGGCATCCTTCAGGTAGCGCAGCAGAATCGTATTACCCAGCTTGCTGCCCTGACGATTCTTGTTGATGAATTCATTAAGCAAGGCCAGCAGCTGCGGGCTATTGTTGCGTACGGCCCAGCCGATATTGCCTTCGTTGCGCAGAATGATGTTCTGATGAACCTGAATGTTGGGGAAGACCTGTTTCCAGAACAGAGCCTTGTGGCGGTCGACGACGGTCAATGGAATCAGGCCCGCGTTAAGCATCTCTATTAGATCTTCATCCTCCAGCGCTTCGGGCGCCGGTTCGATAGTGATGGGGGGCAGTGATTGCTGGGCAAAGCGCGCGTTGAGCGCGACCAGGCTCTCGTAATAGCTCGATGAGGTACGCACAAAGACCGTTTTGCCGGAAAGCTGCTGCAGATTTTCCACTTTGGGCGAGCCGGGGCCGGAAAGAAGCAGCTCCTGAACGTGAGAGTAGATTGGCGCGGTAAAGGTCATCTCCTGCTGGCGAGCGGGGGTAATCGTCAGGTTAGCGGCGATAATATCCCCCTTACCGGCGTTAAGCGCGCTGATGAGCTGGTCGCGGGCAATCGGAACAAAGATGATACGGACCTTAAGATGACGATGTTTGAGCTTTTTCTCCTTCATCAGGCTTTGATTGAGGCTTCGCTCAAACTCCATAAAAATATCGTGCGTAGCGCCGCGCTGCGTCCCTTTGTTAATAAAGAAAAAGGTTTTGCTGAAGGTGGTTAATACGCGAATGGTTCGCCGGTCGAGCATACCCGGTAAATCTCCCTTCCATGGCTGCAGCATATCGTCAACGTTGACTTCCAGGGCCTCGCGCTCCTCGGGTTCTGACAGTTTATTCTCTGTGGCGGCGTAAACGGATGTGAAGCATAGCAGGGCGGCAAGGCATGCAAGTCCGCCGACAAGGTATCGATAGAACGACGACGTATTCATGGCGCGGTGCTCCGCAGGAGGATTTCCTTATTTTAGTCAATTTCTGGCCGTTAGCATGCCCGGCGATCGAGAATGTCGGCCGGTTAATCAGCTATTTTATTAATTAACAGGCTCAGTATTTATAGTGGAATAATAAACAAATAGATATCGGTAATTATGGAGAGAATATGCTCAGATTGTGTTTTTTTAGTGTGGATATATTTTGATTATTTAAAGTACAAATAAGGGATAAACGTAAATAATTATTTCATCTTTTTGTTTTTATTGAGTTATTTAAAATTATTGCTGTGATGTATAATTATCCACTTGATAATAAATCTCATTTCTAATAACGTTGTGTGGCACAATACTCCTATTACTGCTGTTCGGCGAATGCTATCAAAGAATAGCGCGGTGCGTTTATTTCTTCATTTTTGCCAGAGTAATAAATCTATTTTGGTCGCTCATTATTTATTGCTATCCCTATTTAAACGGGAGGGCCTGACTACGCTAAAAAAAGAGATGTTACGCCAGGCATGGAAGACATGACCGGTGTTTATCTGGCGGATGAAGAAGGCGTGCCCCGACGGCTAAAAAGAAAAACAGGGCATATTCCATGAAATACGATTCACACTACTCGCTGGCCGTGCTGATCCCGATGGCCATCTGGGGAGGGATGCTGCCGGCGCAGGCCGCTGACAGCAACACGCCAGACGATACGAAGAAATCAGAAACGGCTACGGCAAATGATGACGAAACCATGGTGGTCACCGCGGCGGCGCAGACGCTGCAAGCGCCCGGCGTATCGACCATCACCGCTGAGGAGATCCGTAAACATCCGCCCGCGCGCGATGTCTCCGAGCTGATTCGTACCCAGCCCGGCGTCAACCTCACCGGCAACTCCACCAGCGGCCAGCGCGGTAATAACCGCCAGGTCGATATTCGCGGCATGGGGCCGGAGAACACGCTGATTCTGGTGGATGGTAAACCGGTGACCAGCCGTAATTCCGTGCGCTATGGCTGGCGCGGCGACCGCGATACGCGCGGGGGGGCCCTAAAGCTGACGCGGGCGGAACCATATCGACGTGATTCGCGGTCCTGCGGCGGCCCGCTACGGTAATGGCGCGATGGGCGGGGTGGTAAATATCGTCACCAAACCGGCCACCAGCGAATGGCATGGATCATGGAATACCTATATGAACGCCCCCCAGCACCGTAAAGAGGGCGCGACGAAGCGGACAAACTTCAGCCTCAACGGCCCGCTATCGGATGAGGTCAGCTTTAATTTATGGGGAAATCTGAGCAAAACGCAGGCCGATGCCCAGGATATTAATTCCGGTCACGAAGCGGCGCGAACCGGTAGCTATGCGGGATCGTATCCGGCTGGACGCGAAGGCGTAGTGAATAAAGATATCCACGGTAAGCTGCGCTGGGAATTTGCGCCGATGCAGGCGCTGGAGTTTGAAACCGGCTACAGCCGCCAGGGCAACCTGTATGCAGGCGATACCCAGAATACCAATACCAGCACGCTGGTGAAAAGTATGTACGGTAAAGAGACCAACCGCCTCTATCGTCAGACTTATGGCGTCACGTGGACCGGCGGCTGGGATAACGGCGTGACCAGCAATACTTACGCGCAGTATGAGCACACCCGTAACTCGCGTATGAACGAGGGGCTGGCGGGGGGAACGGAGGGGATCTTCTCCAGCAGCGAATTCTCCGATATCGACCTGTCGGATGTGCTGCTGCACAGCGAGGTGAATATTCCGTTTACCCTGGGATTCGAGCAGAATCTGACGCTGGGTACCGAGTGGAACCAGCAGCGGATGAAAGATGGCGTATCGACCACCCAGTCGCTCTCTTATGGCTCCATTGACGGTATGTCGGCAACCGGGCGTAGTCCCTATTCCAGCGCCGAGATTTTCTCGCTGTTTACCGAAGATAATATCGCGCTGACCGAGAGCACCATGCTGACGCCGGCTCTGCGCTTCGACCATCACAGCATCGTTGGCAATAACTGGAGCCCATCGCTGAACCTCTCGCAGGGGCTGTCGGATGACTGGACGCTGAAGTTGGGCATCGCCCGCGCCTATAAAGCGCCAAACCTTTATCAGCTCAACCCGAACTATATTCTCTACAGCAACGGCCAGGGCTGCTATGCCAGCAGCTCAGCCTGTTACCTGATGGGGAACAGCGATCTGAAGGCGGAAACCAGCGTTAATAAAGAGATTGGCCTTGAGTATAAGCACAACGGCTATCAGGCGGGGCTGACCTGGTTCCGTAACGACTATCATAACAAGATTGAATCGGGCTACTCGGCGGTGGGAACGGCCAGCAACGGCACGACCAATATTTATCAATGGGAAAACGTACCGAAGGCGCTGGTTGAAGGGCTGGAAGGCTCATTAAACCTGCCGGTAAGCGAAACGGTCAACTGGAGCAACAACCTGACGTGGATGCTGCAGAGTAAGAACAAGACCACCGGCGATCGCCTGTCGGTGATCCCGCAGTTCACCCTTAATTCGACCGTCAGCTGGCAGGTACGCGACGATCTTTCGCTGCAGAGTACTTTCACCTGGTATGGTCGGCAAAAACCTAAGCGCTTCAACTATAAGGGCGAGGCGGTATCCGGCAGCGAGTTGAATGAAGTGAGTCCGTACAGCATCGTCGGGCTCAGCGCGACCTGGGATGTGAATAAAAACCTGAGCCTGACCAGCGGCGTGGATAACCTGTTCGATATTCGCCACTACCGCGCCGGTAACGCGCAGACGACGGGGAATTCGACGACCGGCGCCTATCTGTATGGCGCGGGCGCGGAGACCTATAATGAATCGGGTCGGACGTTTTATGTCAGCGTGAATACGCACTTCTGATTATCTACTCAAACACCCGCCGGGATAGTGAACTATTCCGGCTTTTTATTTTTTATGTCGGGGAAAAAGGCCGGAGATATAAATGATGACAAAATCTCCACGGCTTCTACACAATTAACTCAACTTAGCAGTTTACACTGTTTCCTGTTGATCGGGTCTGCTTGATCCCGGAAACGATTAACGGTGGCATCCTGCCATTTCCATTCTAACGTTGTGTTCCTCTTCCCCCTTCCATTCCCAACCGCAGCAATGCGGAGGAGGGGGATCCCCTATCCGGAGATACACAGGATTTTGCGAAACTGGCCAGGCGTAATCGCATAGTATCTTTTAAAGGTACGGTTAAAGGCGCTGATATCTTCATAGCCCGCCATAATACAAATATCAACGATGCGAAAAGCCGGTTTAACCTTTAATAAATCAAGGGCTAATTGCATCCGCTGTTGGCGAATATAGGCCATTGGCGACATATTAAAATAGTGACGAAACAGGCGAAAAAGATGCCATTCAGAATAGCCGGAAAAGAGGCTCAGCGCCCGCATGGTGAGCCTCTTTTCAAGATTGTTTTTTATCCATTGCACCAGCTCGCTAAGCACTGAACGCTGAATTTCATTTCGTGGCATGATATCTACTCATTTCATTATAATGGCAATCTGGCTGCATAATTTATTCACTATCTCTTCATTTTATCTACGGGGTTATAGGTTAGTTTGTGGCTGTTCCTGGTTTATCCCAGAGAGCATCATTCCTAACAAGATCTTTTTCCCCCTTTCAACCAATGAGAAAGGGGGCTTTTTGTTTTTTTAATTAAAAAACAAAAGATGTTGAATTTTAATGTTGTCAGGAAATGCTTATCTGACTGGGTGGGAGAAGGAAAGTTCAATTAAAAAATAATTTTTTCACCATTCTCATATATCCATTTTTTCTCCATTTTCTCGTCATAATTGCGTGCAATTCTGCGCCTCGTTCAGGTTATTTAAAACGGCGTCAGAATCTGTCTGGCGCAATGAACTGCATTATTCCCAGCAGGTATCTGCTATTGCCAAATATCTTTTAGACGACACCTCCATGCTAAAAAAAACGAGTCTCATCGCCGGTCTATTGATTTCCCCTTTAACGCTTTACGCATCAACCGCCTATACGGTAGATGACATTCGTTTCGAAGGGCTACAGCGCGTTACCGTTGGCGCTGCGCTACTGAGCATGCCTGTTCATACGGGAGAAGAGGTTTCTAACGAGGATATCAGTGATTCGGTCCGCGCCCTGTACGCCAGCGGCAACTTTGAGAACGTGCAGATCCTGTGCGATGGCAGTACGCTGGTGGTACAGGTCACAGAGCGGCCAACCATCGCTAAAATCAGCTTTTCCGGGAATAAATCCGTTAAGGATGATGCCCTCAAGGAGAATCTGGCCGCCAGCGGTATTGAAGAAGGCAGCGCGCTGGATCGCAATGCGCTCACGGAAATAGAAAAGGGGCTCCAGGATTTCTATTACAGCGTCGGGAAATATAGCGCTCAGGTCCATGCAGTCGTCACGCCGCTACCGCGTAATCGCGTTGATTTAACCTTTGTCTTTCAGGAGGGGGTATCGGCAAAAATTGCGCAAATTAATATTATTGGCAACCAGGCCTTTAGCGCAGAAACATTGCTGGACCAGCTGCAGCTTCGCGACAGCGTTCCGTGGTGGAACGTGATTGGCGATAAGAAATACCAAAAGCAAAAGATGGCGGCGGATCTTGAGACCATCCGTAGCTATTATCTCGATCGCGGCTACGCGCGTTTTACCATTAACTCCAGTCAGGTCAGTATTACCCCGGATAAAAAATCGCTGTATATCACGATCAATCTTACCGAAGGCGATCGTTATAACGTGGCCAGTACCGTCGTGACCGGCGACATGGCGCAGCATAACCAGGAAATTGAAGCGCTGGTGAAGCCTTTAGCGGGGAAATGGTACAGCGGCGCGGAAATCACGGCGGCTGAGAACAGCATTAAGACGCTGCTGGGAAAATACGGCTATGCCTGGCCGCAGGTTAATACCGCGCCGGATATTGATGAGACGAAAAAAAGCGTCGTTTTGCATATTAACGTCAATGCCGGACGCCGTTATTCGGTTCGTCAGATTCGCTTTGAGGGTAACGATACTTCCCGCGATGCGGTGCTGCGTCGCGAAATGCGCCAGATGGAAGGCGCGTGGCTGAATGATGAGAAGGTCGAGCAGGGAAAAACGCGGCTGGATCGTACCGGATTTTTTGAAACCGTCGACAAGCAGATCGTTCCGGTAAGCGGTAGCCAGGATCGGGTGGACGTGGTCTATAAGGTGAAGGAGCGCAATACCGGCTCCTTTAACGTTGGTCTGGGCTTTGGTACCGACAGCGGCGTGAGCTACCAGCTCGGCGTCACTCAGGATAACTGGCTGGGGACCGGCAATAGCGTCAGCTTCAACGGCACGCGCAACAGCTACCAGTCCTATATTGAGCTGGGAGCGACGAACCCTTACTTCACCGTGGATGGCGTCAGCCTCGGCGGCAAAATTTTCTACAACAGCTACGACGCCTCGGATGCCGATTCCGGAAGCTACAACCAGCAAAGCTACGGCGTTGGCAGTACGCTGGGATTCCCGATTAGCGAGAATAACGCCCTCAACCTTGGCCTGGACTATGTCCATAACCGCCTGACCAATATGGAGCCGGAGCTCACCACCTGGAGCTATCTTAACTCACGGGGCATCTATCCTGACGTCGTCACCAAAGACGGCGACAGCGGTGCGACCTATAGCGCCAATGACTATTTTGCCAGCGTTGGCTGGAGCTATAACAACCTCGATCGCGGTTTCTTCCCGCGCGCGGGAAATAAAAGCAGCCTGACCGCCAAGGTTACCGTACCCGGTTCGGATAACAGCTATTATAAAGTGACTTTCGATACCACCCAATATATGCCGCTGGCCGAGAGCAAAAGCTGGGTATGGATGGAGCACCTGCGCGCGGGCTATGCCGATGGGCTGAACGGCAAATCGGTGCCGTTTTACGATAACTTTTATGCTGGCGGATCGTCGTCGGTTCGCGGTTTTTCGTCGAATACGATTGGCCCAAAAGCGGCTTATTATCGTTGTAATGGTTCTGAAAGCAGCTACAGCACCTGTCCGCTGGACTCATCATCCGATGCGGTTGGCGGTAACGCGATGGCGGTGCTGAACAGCGAGTTTATTGTGCCGACGCCGTTTGTGAATGACAAATATGCCGACAGCCTGCGAACGTCGCTATTCCTCGACGCCGGTACGGTATGGAGCACCTCCTGGCAAAATACCGGCCAGACGCTGGCGGCCGGGATCCCGGACTATGGCGATCCGTCACATATCCGGATGTCTGCCGGGATTGCGGTGCAGTGGATGTCGCCACTGGGCCCGCTGGTGTTCTCCTGGGCCGAACCCTTTAAAAAATACGATGGTGATAAAGCCGAGCAGTTCCAGTTTAATATTGGTAAAACCTGGTAATCCTGCTGCTTATTATTTGAAGGAGAGCTCGGTTATTTGTGGTAAATGCTAAAAATAGTACCGCAGGCTACCGCTGTGGGTAGCCTGTAATTAATTGTCAGTATATTCTTATTTATGTATATTCCTGCGGGGAACGCTTCTGGCTATTATGGTTAACCATTCATTATTAGAACACTATATTTAAGGTAAGCCTTATTGAGTACGGGTGGTATTGAGTATTGTCTGATATCACATTATTAATCGATAACCTTGCGGTTAGCTATCATGGATGCTATCACTATATAGAGTCATTTATCAGCAATGCCAGCAAGGATAAAAAATGAAATGGACTATTCATAATACGCTTGTCTGCCCGTATTCCGGCGTGGCTTTTTCTTCGATTTCCAGCCTGCGGTTTTTAAAGTTTATTCTTTGGTATGAAGCCGACATTTTATTATTGCCGGGAGAGTCGATGAAGCTCTACTCGTCCAGCGTGTTAATTAACGAGCAATATCATGCGGTAAAGGTTTATAACATCACGCGATACGATGAAGCCCAGTGGGAGAAACTGCGGGAGCGGCCTTCTTGTCCGTATCAATCTACTGCCACGACGGCAAACGCCTGTTCTTACCAGGCGCACTGCGCAATAAAACGCTGCCCGAACAACTTTCCACGCGGGCTATTGGGCAGTCGTCCGTCGGCCAGCGGAAGCGTTATAACCAGACCATAATGGTGTCATCGCTGCGGTGTATATCGGTGATGGGTTTAGGCTGTCGCAGAGGGGGAAATCGCGGGTGGCGGTGCTGTGCACCTGTCCGGGCAACCGGTTCACCGCCGTCTGGTGGTCCGGTCAGCGACATCGGCGCCCGGATAAGGTGGGCCGACATCAGGTCATCATCATCGGCCATTCGGGCGGAGTCTGGCTCATGACTTCAATCATCACGTCCTTGATATTGCCCCAGATTTTCGCCACGTCCAGCAGCGTAATGCCTAACAGACCGGTGGCGAACCAGCAGGCTGCGGCCAGGCCCATACAGCTACAAATCACCGCTAAACCGGCATAATCGCTTTTACGTAGCTGAATGTTCAACGAGCTGGCCAGAAACATCAGCACTGCGCTCACGAGTGGCCAGCGCAAAAGCACGACACTGGTAGTAATGGAAGCCATCAACCTATCCTCAACGAAATTTGGGAGCCTTTGACAACCGGATGAGACTGACGATGGAACGGCGCTCTGGCTATCTTCAGGCAAACAAGATCGTAATGAAACAACGTTTTTGTTTCATCAGCTAATGTGAACTATATCACACTTGTTCTTTTATTCACCAGCCAAAAATGGTGTTTTCTTGCGCTTATTAGCCATGTAAATAGCAGGGTTAATAAGGAGGGCGCGGGGCTTTCTTGCAATGTGAAGGCTGATTATAAGGGATTATCGGCGGTTTTGGTTTTTTAATAAGGTTTATGTTCTGCGGATTTTATTACTTATTCTGGCTAATTATACGGATAAACCGAATGACATAGTGGAGCTAATCTCATTATGTTGAGAATGTTTCTCCAGTGGTCCTATAAGCCAGTATTATTCATAATTCATCGTCATGAGGTTTTTACGTCAAAGCGTGGGTTGCTGAGATGCTCCGTTCATATCACAGTAAGCAGAGTCATCGGGGCTGTTCACCTTGATTAAGGCGTATCGCATGGATAAAAAGCGGAAATGAGTCATAGCGCGCCGCATAAGGCGTTGAGAATATTTGGCATCGTGCTGGTCATTCTGCTGCCGGTGCTGCTGGCGTTGTGGTTTGCGCAAATTCGCGCCAAAGCGGAAACCGCCGATCAGCTGAGGCTGTTTTCTCGACTGGCGCTGCAAAAAACGGAGATGGTGATTCGTGAAGCCGACGAAGCGCGCGATAAAGCCCGCTTGTATCAGGGAGCGATATGTTCACCACAGCATCAGCAATATCTGCTCGGTATTGTTCGCGGCCTGCTCTATATCGACGATTTAATCTACGCCAACGGTACCCATTTCTTCTGCTCCACTTCGGTTCGCCGCCAGGCGGGGTGGCAAATTCCGGCCGCAACCTATACCAAAAAGCCGGATATCGCGATTTACTACTACCGCGAGACCCCTTTCTACCCTGGTTATGCGATGAACTATATGCAGCGCGGCAACTATGTGGTGGTGGTTAATCCGCTCTCATACAGCGCGTTGATCACCAGCGATCGCGATCTCGCCTGGGGCGTTTTTGATACCAAAACCCACCAGTTTTTTTCCGTCAGCAAGAATGCCGACCCCGATGAGCTGCATCGCCTGATTCGCGCTGAAGCGTCTTTATTTCACCAGGATGGCCGCGTTTATACCATCGCCCATTCCACCGTTCGCCCGATAGCCGTCATTATGTCCACTTCGCGCGTCAGCTATTATCAGAATTTTTATAATCAGGTGACCCTGACGCTACCGCTGGGGCTGATTTGCAGCGTATTGCTCCTGCTGGTGTGGTCGCGCACCCGTCAGCAGTACCACTCTCCGCGGAAGATGCTGCAGCGCGCGTTAAACCGTCGTCAGCTGTGCCTTCACTATCAACCGGTTATCGATATTAAAAATAACCGCTGCGTCGGTACCGAAGCATTATTGCGCTGGCCAGGCTTTGATGGGCCGGTGATGAGTCCGGCGGAGTTCATTCCGATGGCGGAAAATGAAGGGATGATCGCCCAGGTCACCGACTATGTCATCGATGAGGTATTTTCCGACCTGGGCGAGTTTCTGGCGCGGCAGCCGCATCTGTACGTGGCGATTAACCTCTCCGCTTCCGATTTCCATTCCGCACGCTTGATTGAGCACATCAACAAGAAGATCCAGCGCTACGCGGTCAAGGCGGAACAAATCAAAATCGAAGTGACCGAACGCGGGTTTATCGACGTGGCGAAAACGACGCCGGTGATCCAGGCGTTCCGCGATGCGGGATATGAAATCGCCATCGATGATTTCGGCACCGGCTACTCCAACCTGCACAATCTTCATGCGCTCAACGTCGACGTTCTGAAGATTGATAAATCTTTTGTCGACATGCTGACGAGCAATACCACCAGCCACCTGATTGCCGAGCATATTATCCAGATGGCAAACAGCCTGCATTTAAAAATCGTGGCTGAAGGCGTCGAAACGGCAGAGCAGGTAGCCTGGCTCCAGCAACGCGGCGTACAGTACTGCCAGGGGTGGCACTTTGCGAAAGCGATGCCGCCGCAGGAGTTCATGCTGTGGCTGGCGAATGATCGCACCTGCCTCAGCCCCTATCAGCCGCGCTATCAGGCAGAAATTTGATGGCGATAGGCGGTCGGCGTTCGGTCAAATTCGCGACGGAACACCCGCGAGAAGGTTTGCTGCGACACGTAGCCGAGATCCATCGCGATATCAAAAATAGGGCGCTGAGTGGTTCTTAGCGCTTCCGCGGCGAGCAGCAGGCGGCGCTGGCGAATGTAATCGCCCAGCGTTTGATGCATCACGGCGCGGAACATCCGCTGCAGATACCATTTCGAGTATCCCGATTTTCTGGCGACTATATCAATGTTAAGTGGTTGATCGATATGTTCATCAATCCATTCAATAAGCGTTTGGATAATATCCTGATGGGACATAAAGCGGCCTCTCTCAATTCTCGATTCGTCGTTTTGTCTGCGGGCGAGTATAATTCCTCAAGTTAACTTGAGGTAAAGCGCTTTATGGAAAAGAAATCACCCCGCATCAAAATGCTGCTGACGCCCGGCGAAGTGGCAAAACGAACCGGCGTGGCCGTCTCCGCGCTGCACTTTTATGAAAGTAAAGGGCTGATCCACAGCCAGCGCAACGCGGGCAATCAGCGGCGCTACCGGCGCGACGTCCTGCGCGCGGTGGCGATCATTAAGATTGCGCAACGCATTGGTATTCCGCTGGCGACCATCGGCGACGCGTTCGGCGTACTGCCGGAAGGGCATAACCTCAGCGCCAAAGAGTGGAAGATGCTGTCGTCCCAGTGGCGGGAGGAGCTGGACCGGCGCATTCATACCCTGACCGCGCTGCGCGATCAGCTCGATGGCTGTATCGGCTGCGGCTGTCTGTCGCGTCGCGACTGCCCGTTACGCAACCCGGGCGATAAGCTGGGTGAAGAGGGGACCGGCGCGCGATTGCTGGAGGATGACTAAAAAACTAAAGCGCCACAACAGGGCGCTTTAGTTGTTTTCCGGTCTTGGTCTTTCGCACTATCCCGCTGGTACGCAGGAGGGTTTCCCCCGACGTCGGCTCACCTCAGTATTGCGCAATCTTTGATGGAGGTTCCGGTTTGCGCCGACAATTTAAGTGTGGCTCTTTTCTCTGAATTTGCCTCTTCAGTTTGCCGAAAAATTCCCGGCATCCGCCGCCTGTTCCTATAGTTAATTTGAACAAACAGCGGGAGAGGCCCATGTTAACGGTACATCATCTCAATCAGTCACGATCGCAGCGCGTGTTATGGGCGCTGGAAGAGCTGCAGTTGCCTTATCAGGTTGTCTCTTATCAGCGTGGCAAGGATATGCTCGCACCGGCGGAATTAAAAAGCGTTCATCCGCTGGGTAAATCGCCGGTGGTTGAGGATAACGGCCACATTCTGGCGGAGTCCGGCGCCATTCTGGAATATTTACAGGAAACCTATGATAGCGCCCGGCGCTTAAAACCTGAGTCGGTGGAAGATAAGCTGCAATATCGCTTTTGGCTGCACTACGCCGAGGGGTCGCTGATGCCCCTGCTGCTGATGAAGCTGGTGTTTGCCAGCCTGGGCAAACCGCCGGTGCCGTTTGGTATGCGCACGCTGGGTAATGCGTTGGGCAAGGGGGTACAGAAGGCCTGGCTTAACCGCCAGGTGGACACCCATGCCCGCTTTATTGAAGCGCACCTTTCCCGCCAGCGCTGGTTTGCCGGCGCTGAGCTGAGTATGGCCGATATTCAGATGAGCTTTCCCGCGATGGCGCTGCTGGCGCGCGGCGGCGTGGAGAATTTACCCCATCTGACGCAGTGGGTTCAGCGCGTGGAGCAGCGCCCGGCCTGGCAAAAAGCGGTTGAGCGCGGGGGGCCGTTCACCTTACCCGGCGAATAAACTATTACTAAAGCCGATGACCGGGGAAAATTGCTATCAGCGCAATACAAAAATGTTACCGGATTGCGCATGGACGATAACGTTTGCGCATCGGCTGGTTATTTCCTGAACGTCATAAGCGAAATTTAGCGAAATACGACAAACTTCAGTTGAAAAGGCCCGTCTAAAGGCTGGATAATCGTTTGCCTTTTTATTTTGCTCATCATTTCCTCTGCTGACAGAGGGGAGCAAAGTCATTCTTCACACCGTACTGTATGCGCGGAGTTAAACGTTTGCTTTTTCGCGGCCCCTGGCGCTGCGATTAGCACAAGGAGATCGCGTTTAGCTGGCAGTGGATGGTCCACCACGCATTCGGACGAACGATAAAAATTCTCAGGGGAAGTTTTCTATGTCTACGCCTTCAGCGCGTACCGGCGGTTCATTGGACGCCTGGTTTAAAATTTCTGCTCGCGGCAGCACCGTGCGTCAGGAAATCGTTGCCGGTCTTACCACCTTCCTGGCGATGGTTTACTCCGTCATCGTGGTGCCGGGTATGCTCGGCAAAGCGGGTTTTCCACCGGCTGCGGTATTTGTTTCCACCTGTCTGGTTGCCGGCGTCGGCTCGCTGGTG
>OATC01000354.1_pt1 | contig 12877 bp, 13 predicted proteins | sample 1475871 | NCBI WGS metagenome assembly OATC01 (sample SAMEA2579940, study PRJEB22360) | human gut metagenome | biome: human gut; feature: human-associated habitat; material: faeces | place: Denmark | collected 2008/2010
CTTGAGCTGTTGGATCTCGTTAGCGACCTTGGTATACCCATTCGACAGGTCGGCCATACGACCTCCCGGTTGTTCGGTTCTGTGGGGGAAATTGATAATTTCAGCTGTGTTTGACATACTTAGCTCCGCAATTACACTCCGTTTTTGCACCTGAAAGCCGTTGGTGTTCGAGCACCGCGGCTTTCGCCTTTTCTGAAGTCTTCACATTGCCCCCAGCATGGTTGTGACAATCGCCAGCAGCGGCGCAGTAAGGTCCGGATCGACTCGGAACATCTCAAAAATCCCCTCGCCTAACTCCTTCAGTTTTTCCTTCTTCGGTGCATTGAGCATCAGAGCTTGCTTCGCCTCACTCACTTCCTTTTCCAACCTGGCCATCCGGTAGGCAAACGAGTCGTTCTTTACGACACGGTCGCGGTATCGAAGCGGTAAAACAGACATGATCGCGGGCACCAATTGCTCGACGTTTCTACGGTAGGAGGCGGAGCCTTCTTTGTTGTCGAGCCAACGGAACAGCTTCACGTTCCAGACATCGGCCTGGCCAGAGAAATCCACGCCATCAAGTTGAAGTTCTTCCGCCGCTTCTTGGATCTGAAGAGCGACAGCTATGCGCCCTTCTACCGCAGCCCAAGCTCGTACCGCTGAGCAGATATCGCGATGATCAATATCCTGCGCTGCCGATTCGCTTTGATGACACTGGAATATCAGAGGATTAGAGGAAGCTCTGCTATTCTGTTGAAATGAAACAGTTTGCATTGTTAAGGCTCCTGTTTAGGTAAACCATCAGTTGGGTTTGGATAGAGGTCGGGGCGCAGCTCGTGGGGAGTCACGCCTGTCATTTTGAAAATCGGGAAGATATAACTTGGCGGGACGACCCCTTGGTCACGATTCTTCCAATGACTTACAGACATACTTGTCACACCAAGCGCGATGCTGAGCTTTCTGGCTGAGCCAGCGGCTTTAATTGCTTTATCGAGTGCGGACATGTGCTTCTCCTGCTTGTTGATAGCAGAAGTAAACCACAGATTTATAAATCATGCAAACTACGGATTTATTGTGTGTATAAACCAAATATTTACAATGAACCTATGAGAAAAGAAGAACCCAACCTCGTTCTGGTAAGATCGGAAGAGGAGATCACTGATCGCGGCGTTACCAAAGCAGACATGGCACGAATAGCTGGAGTCACCCCTCAGGCCGTAAACGGCTGGTTCAAAAAAGGTGTGATTAGTAAGAAATCGGCACTGGCCATAGCCGAGGCTGTAGGCATTTCTGTCGCATGGCTACTTGGTGAAGACGTTGGAGAAAAAGACGGACTTAAGCCGGACGAACAGCGCTTGCTGGAGCTCTACCGCCAGTTACCGGAAGAGCAGCAGAACATGCTTCGGATCTTTGCGATTCGACTGAAAGAACTGGACGAATTGTATGAGAAGTACATGAAAGGACGGATAAAACACAGTCGCGATTAGCGAAAGGGTTCTCATAACCCAGACGCCTTTATAGGATCCCGATTGATTTTTGGCTTTTTAGAGAACATAATTTAATCATTACGTTCTCTCTAGGTAATCATCATGCTGAAGAAGCTCTTTGATAAAGCTAAAGCTAAAGCTAAAGCTAAAGCGCCAAATAGTGGCGTGGATGAGCTTGTGCAGCTTTATGAGGATATTGATGATAAGCAAAGGAAAATCGCTGAAGAAAAAGCGAAATTACGAGAGGAACGTTTGAGTGGAGCAAGAACAACCAAGCATCGATTCACTGTATGATTTTTTATATATAGATAAAATTAGAGCAAGCTCTCTTACAGCACAGCTATATGGTCCAGGTGTAGTTACAGCTATAAAAATGGTAACCTCTGACACCGATAAATCCACTAAAGGCGTCGGCCTTGATGTTAAAATTCTCAAAGGCAACACCGCCGTTGAGGAAGCTATAAGTCACACTCAAGAAAAACAGTTTGATGCCTCTTGGTCTTTACCTATAAATCTCTTAGATCAACTCTCTGAAGCTGGATTCATTCGCCACGGACTTAATGGTGAACAATTGGGTAATACCGTATCCGTTAAAGGTAATATGCGTATTTTTGATATTTCCATGCTTCAAAAAAGCATACCTTTTGTCAGTAGAATGTTTAGCCAAGAGCCCCCTAAACTCCCTCCAAAAGCGCAAAAAAAACAGCCCAACGCTGATGATATTGAAGTTGCTCCTGGCGTGACAGTCGGAATGGTTAGAGATATCCTTAATGTTATCCCAAATACCCTTCAAGTAGACTTTATAGACGAGCAAGGTAATACGATTTGGATGACTATTAATCGTGATTTCTTAACGATTAACCCTGACGATATGGTATTGAAATATGGTGGCAAAATACCTGGCGATTGGTATGTGGTCGGCATGATTGACGCACTGCCTGACTCTCATTTTGATTCATCATCTCTGAACTTTCCGATTAATCCACTAAAAGATGGCATTTCTGAGATGCTTAATGGAATCAAAGCATTAGCCGGGCGTGGTGATGATTCTTATGGAATCACGCCTCTAGTTATTTTTAGAAAATTGGCTAACCCGTAACTTTTGTTACTATTTTTTTAAACCAGACCTACCTCAAAAATCCGGCAGCAACGCCGGTTTTTTGTTCCCTCACCCACTAGATTCGCCTCAAAGTCACCTTCCCGAACTCCCTGTCCCGACCTTTCCGTCGGGATTTTTTTTGCCTGCGATTCGGCAGACATGTCACAAAAACCAGCAATATAAACCTCAGATTTACAACTATCATTAACCTTAAGTTGACACACGCATAAACCAGTGATTTAATTTAACTAACCAAGACGCACTACAAACCACCAAGGCAGGACGCCCACGAAGTAGCCGCCGACGGCATACGAATAGTCGGATGAGGTGGAGAGATTAACGCGCATCAGGTGTAAACGTTCCGCTGGCCGGCGATAAGGCATAAGAAAAGCGCCCAGCAGGACGCTTCGCTCTTTAAAAATCTGGGTATCCCTGAATGTTAGCTAATCCAGCTGGCATCAAGAGTGTAGTTAGAGGTATTCATCGAGTAAGAGGCATTACAATTATGGCAAATAGATTGGTGAAAATAGCATCTGGCATGAGCGTTATAGTACGGCTCTCCAGTAGGCTGAAGTATCGATACTATTCTCTTTGTAAAACACTGTGGGCAAAGATGCACTGTTACTTTCTTTTCACCCACAATCTGCTCCTTCGAATACACAAACGTACCAGATTCAGGTTGATTGAAAACATAACCTTCAGTCTGGGATTGAAAATCTTCGTACTCTGCAATTTTTGCTTTGAGAAGCATTGCTTCTTCTTCACGTTGACGGATCACGTCACCGAGAGAGAAGCACTCCGCCTGAAGTGTAATTAACCTGTTCTGAAGTTCAATCGTGGCAGCTTTAACTTCCGCATCAGTTTTTGCGTCGTTGATGACTTTGGCTAAACCTGCGGTCTCTTTTATGGCGGCCATGGCAGCTGATAGTTCGGCAATCACTACGAATACTCTTCTTGTTGCTGGGGATATCCAGATTAAACGAATCCTTGTTGTTGGGGAATAGCAGGATCCACCGAGCCTGATGTGGTCAAAAGACAGGCATTACAAGGAGATCAAAGTGATTGATTACGCACGTAAGCCATCACGGCAACAGGCAGTAAAGCTGAACTTCGTCGAGGTGATTCTTCGCCGCCTGTGCTACCTGCTGGCGCAAAAGGGGAATCCAGATGTGTAACTCAACGAAATGCGGGTACTGCGGCAAGCCGGTTGAACCGGAGAAAGTAGTAAAAAGTACCCTTCTCTATCGCAACGGCTCACAGCTGGCGCGCAAAGAAAAAGAATACTGCTCTGAACGTTGTGCTTCGTACGACCAGATGGCCCACGAGGCATAACGTAAAAGCCGCGCAACGCGGCCCGTACGTCCGGTGCTCCCGACCAAAGTTACACCGGAAAACTACTTAAAAAACCAAAGTTCACCCAATGGGCGCTATCTCTGGCCCGGGGATCTTACATCCAAAAAAGAGGATCTCACATGGAATTTTTCTATGTAGTGAAGGCTACGCAGAAATCTGGCAAAGAAGATGCAGTGATTTGGTTCACTGCGAAATCTGAAGCCCGTGCCAACCTGCAGCTCGATGTTGAGCTTGAAGATGCCGGTATTGAAACCGGCCGCGGTAAGGATTACGTCAAACCGGTTCGCACCGATTTCCCGGTGTATAACGACCTCCCGAAAGAAAGCACAGTGGATTACACTTGGTGCAAACGCTACGAACTGCAGGACGATGGACGGACCTGGCTGCCAAAGGCTGGTGCTGAGTCTACTGGAGCCATGGACAACACAGTGGCACCGGAAACGTCCGTTAAAGTCGAAACTACCGTCGAGAGTGTCCCGCTTGAAAACCGCACTCCAGCGGTCCGTTTTGCCGTCCACCTGACCAGCGACAAATACCAGTCACACATCACTAAAAAGCAGCAGCTGGCTGCCAGCGAAATGTCACTGGATGAAGGCAACACCTATCTCCAGAACCTGCTGCTGGCGAAGAACGATATCCCTGAAGTTGCCGAACTCAGCCTGAACGCTGAGTGGAAACTGGTTCAGGCAATTAAACAGGTATTCGCTCCAGATGAAGCGCACGAAGTAAAGCTGCTTGCTGCTTTCATGGCCGACTGGTTGAGAGTAGATGCAGGTGACCGCAATGAGTTAGTTAGAGAGTGGAGAAGCGGAAAGCTTACACTTCTCAAATCAGAAAGCACCAGCGAGACCGGCGTTACAACCGATCAGGATCCAGAACCTGATAACGGTATCCAGATTGACGAGAATGATGACGAAACCACACGTTATCCAGTCGTTCGTATGCCGTTCCGGAAGCAGCTACTCGCCCAGTTAACCGCCAACGAACTGCGCCACCACTTAACCCGCGAAGAATACGAAGGTATCAGCGCGCTGGAAATGGACACTGACAACGGCTACGTCCAGAACTTGCTGCTGGCGGCAGAAAACTGCGAAGAGGTTAAGGGTTACGATACCAAAGACCTGTGGCGCTACACCGAGGCCATTCGCAAGGTGTTCAGCCAGGAGAAGCGTCACGAACTCGCTTTGGTTCTCCGATTCACCAGAATCTGGGCGGCGACTGATTACATTGACCGCGGCATTCTCGTTCGCGAATGGGCTGTAGGTAATCGCATCAGTAATATTCAGCGCACTGATTCTGGTACCAATGCAGACGGCGGCTATGTAACGGATCGCGGCGAAGGCGCGCACCACACTCTGGACACACTCGATCTTGAGATCGCATGCGCCATACTGCCTATGGACTTCCACCACTTCGAAATACCTTCGAGCGTGTTACGACGTGCCAAAGAAATCGTGGCTAAGAAAGAAGAACCATGGAAATCATGGAGCGCCATCCTGCGTAATCAGCCCGGCGTACTGGCGGTGAACCGTGCGGCAATCTTCAATCTGATCCGCATCGCACCAGAGAACATTCATCACACGCCAGCGGCTCAGCTTGAGTTTGTGAATAAAACCATGACGGCTGAGTTTAACTCTGCTGTGGAGCTACTGCCGTTGCCTACTGCTGCAGTTGAGACTGAAGCCCCAGTTGAACAACCACAGGTTGAAAATCTCGGCAGCGGCGTGTTCTCCATCGATGGTCTGATGGGTGGAAATACCGAACCGGTCGTCAATACCTCCTCAAAAGAAGTCGAAAAAAAGAAATACACAGCGGAGACCACCAGCGATGTGCAGATGGAAACGGCTAAGCCAGAGAAAGACGAAGATGTTGGTTCGGTACCACCGGGCGAAAGCACTGATGCAGCTAATACGCAGACAGATTCCGTAGAAGCAAACCAGTTGCAGGAAACAACATTTGACGTTCAGGAATCGAACCCAGAAGTGGAGTTCCCTGCAGACTTCGAACCTGGCCGATACGAAGGCCTACCGAATGACGTTTATCACGCTGCGAACGGCATTAGCTCAACCCAGGTAAAAGATGCCCGCGTCAGTCTGATGTACTTCAACGCGCGCCATGTGGCTAAAACCATCCCGCGCACAGCATCCAAAGTGCTGGATATGGGAAATCTGGTGCACGCCCTTGCACTGCAGCCGGAAAACCTCGAAGCAGAGTTCAGCGTAGAACCGGAGATCCCTGAAGGTGCGTTTACGACCACCGCAACTCTGCGCGAGTTCATCGACGCGTACAACGCCAGCCTGCCGGCACTGCTGAGCGCTGACGAGATCAAAGCGCTGCTTGAACAACATAACGCATCCCTTCCCGCTCCAGTGCCGCTTGGCGCCAGCCTGGAAGAAACGGCTCAAAGCTATATGGCTCTTCCTGCTGAGTTCCAGCGTATTGAAGAAGGCCAGAAGCAGACAGCAACGGCAATGAAGGCATGCATTAAAGAGTACAACGCCACTCTGCCAGCACCGGTTAAAACCAGCGGCAGCCGTGATGCGTTACTCGAGCAATTAGCGATCATCAATCCTGATCTGGTCGCACAGGAAGCGCAGAAACCGACGCCGCTGAAAGTCTCCGGCAGCAAAGCAGACATGATCCAGGCGGTTAAGTCGGTTAAGCCCGATGCCATATTCGCCGACGAACTGCTGGATGCCTGGCGCGACAACCCTGGCGAAAAGATTCTGGTTACCCGCCAGCAGTTGGCCACAGCGCGGGCAATTCAGTCAGCACTACTGGCGCACCCGACCGCGGGCATGCTGCTGACACATCCAAGCCGCGCCGTAGAAGTGAGCTATTTCGGTTTCGACGACGAAACCGGATTAGAAGTGCGTGTACGCCCGGATCTCGAAATCGAATTGGATGGCGTGCGCATCGGTGCTGACTTGAAAACTATCAGCATGTGGAACGTTAAGCAGGAAAGCCTGCGCGCCAGGCTGCACCGGGAAATCATTGACCGTGACTATCACCTCAGCGCAGCTATGTATTGCGAGACCGCGGCGCTGGACCAGTTCTTCTGGATTTTCGTCAACAAAGACGAGAATTACCACTGGATCGCCATCATTGAGGCATCCACCGAACTGCTGGAACTGGGCATGCTCGAGTACCGCAAAACGATGCGCGCCATCGCAACCGGATTCGACACGGGCGAATGGCCAGCGCCAATCAGTACCGATTACACAGATGAACTGAACGATTTCGACCTGCGCCGCCTCGAAGCGCTGCGCGCTCAGGCTTAAGGGGGATTTATGCATAACACAAACGTTACCGTTGCTGACCAGAACACCGTAATTAACTCCAACGTGGCTTTGTTCGATTCCCAGTATCTGAACGCCATCAGCACGTTCGCGCAGATTATGGCCCAGGGCACCGCTACTGTTCCTAAACACCTGCAGGGCAATCAGGCCGACTGCATGGCTGTAGCGATGCAAGCGGCACAGTGGCAGATGAATCCCTTTGCCGTGGCCCAAAAGACGCACCTGATTAACGGTGTGCTCGGGTATGAAGCGCAGCTGGTTAATGCAGTCATTTCACGCAGTGGCGTGCTGGCCAGCCGCTTTGAATATGAATGGTACGGGCCATGGGAAAAGGTCGTTGGAAAATTCAATATCCGTAAAGGTGAGAAAGGCGAGTACCGCGTCCCAGGCTGGACCCTGGCTGACGAAGCCGGGATCGGCATCGTTATCCGCGCAACCCTGAAAGGCGAAGAGCAGCCGAGGGAGCTTGATTTACTGCTGGCTCAGGCCCGCACCAGAAACTCTACCCTTTGGGCTGACGACCCTCGCCAGCAGCTTGCGTACCTGGCCGTTAAACGCTGGGCGAGACTGTTCTGCCCGGATGTGATTCTTGGCGTTTACACCCCGGATGAACTGGATGATCGCCGTGAAGAACGAGAGGTAAACCCGGCACCGGCGCAGCACGTTAGTCTTGCAGACATTTCAGGTGACAACGTCACTACAACGCAAACGGCTCAGGAATCAGCTCAAAACATCGATGCACTTGCTGATGATTTCCGTGATCGCATCGAGGCGGCTCAGGATGTGGATAGCGCTAAAGCTCTGCGCGCAGATATTGAAACCGTGAAATCAACGCTGGGTTCTGCCCTGTTTACTGAGCTGAAAAACAAGGCCGTGAAGCGTTATTACTTGGTTGATGCACGGAACAAAGTCGAAGCAGCCATCAATTCCTTGCCACCTTCAGATGAGCCCGATGCAGCTGCGCGGTTCGCAGAAGTAGAGCGCGTTCTTGCATCGTCGAAACGCCATCTGGGCGACGAACTGCATGGTCAGTTCAGCATCACCCTGGCGGATATTAAACCGGAATACGTGGACTAACGAGATCGGGAGGGGAAACCCTCCCTCAAGGAGAAGAAATGCGACTGATTAATCGAGGCAGTAAGCAATCCCCTTTGGCTCGCCAGGCATGTGAAATCGCACTCGCAGCCCACCAGCAAAGATACGGCGACTATGGGCGCAGCAAGATGAAAGAGACCTATACGGTGAGAGTGGAAGGCGTGAAGGTCTGGGTTGAAGTGGTCAACTGCAAGGCAAGCTACGTGGCCACAGCACTGACCGGCATGCGCCGACTGCGTTCCCTGCCCGGCCAGGCAAACTGAAACTGAAATATCAACGACTAAAGACCGGCATATCTATACTCATGCCGGTTACCTGAGGTGAACCATGTCGCAGGTAATTTTTAACGAAGAATGGGTTGTTGGCGCAAGACTCACAGAAAAAACAGGCCTGACCGAACGACAGATTGAGAAGTATCGCCAGGGCTGTTGGGTGGAAGGTGTCCATTTTAAACGGGTTTCTCCTTCCGGAGAAAAAACCTTGCGTGGCACAACCTGGTACAACTATCCGAGAATTAATCAGTTAATAAGGGATGCGTAAGATGGCAGCTTTGCCTACAGGTGTCGAAATCAGAAACAATAAGATATGTATCTGGTTTATGTACCGGGGAAAGCGTTGCCGCGAAATTCTCAAAGGTTGGATTAACACCCCGGCGAACATCAAAAAAGCCGGGAATCTTCGGGCTGTGATCGTTAGTGAGATCAACCTTGGAGAGTTTGATTACCACCAGCGCTTTCCTTCATCGTCCAGAGCAAAAAAAACAGTAACCACTGTTTCAGTTCAAACCTTTTCAGAGCTGTGTGAACTGTGGACGAGCATTAAAGAAACCGAAATTAGCGCGAATACCATGCGTAAGACGCGCTCACAACTCGGTACGTTAATGCACATCATTAACGGAGATACGCCTGTTTCAACTATACGCCACAGCGACATTCTGAAATACAGAAAGGAGCTGTTGAACGGTGAGACACTTTACCTGGCAAATCCCAGAAGCAACAAACAGGGACGCACTGTGCGTACCGTGAACAACTATATATCGCTACTGTGCTCCCTTCTTCGGTTTGCACACAAATCAGGCTTTATCAGTGGTAAGCCCTTCGAAGGGATCAAGAAATTACACAAAGGGAAAGTAAAACCGGATCCTTTAACGAAGCAGGAGTTTAGTTTGCTTGCGGAATCCGAGCGTGGCCAAAGCCTCAATATGTGGACGTTCGCAGTTTATACAGGTGTCCGTCATGGAGAGCTCGCAGCCCTTGCCTGGGAAGATATTGACTGGGAAAAAGGTACGGCTCATATTCAGCGCAATCTTAATGCCTTGGGAATGTTCGGCCCACCAAAAACCGAAGCAGGTAACCGGGTTATCACCCTTTTAGAGCCGGCACTTGAAGCCTTGAAAGCACAGCGCAAGCTGACGGCGCTGCAGCCTAAAACCGAAATTGTCTTTAATCATCGCGAGTATGGCGCAGTGGAACATCAAAGTCTGCGATTCGTTTTCATACCCCGAATGCGCAAGGGAGAACAGAAAGCCTACTACTCTTTATCGAGCATCGGTGCGAGATTCAACGCAGCTGTAAAACGTGCTGGTATTCGCCGCCGGAATCCGTACCATACGCGGCATACTTTTGCCTGCTGGCTGTTATCTGCCGGCGCTAACCCGTCTTTCATAGCCAGCCAGATGGGGCATGAAAACGCGCAAATGGTTTATGAAGTCTACGGTGCGTGGATTGAAGAAATGAATGGCGAACAGGTGCTGATGCTTAACAATAAGCTGGCACGCTGAAAAATTTTTGCCCCTATTATGCCCCTATCGGCTCCGAAGGTAGCAATAAATGCAAGAAAATCAATCAAATACAAAGAAAGAACAGTACAACCTGAATAAACTGCAAAAGCGACTGCGCCGTAACGTGGGCGAAGCCATTGCAGACTTCAACATGATTGAAGAAGGCGATCGCATCATGGTCTGCCTGTCGGGCGGTAAAGACAGCTACACCATGCTGGAGATCCTGCGTAATCTACAGCAAAGCGCACCGGTGAACTTTTCCCTGGTCGCGGTTAACCTCGATCAGAAACAACCTGGCTTCCCGGAGCATATCCTGCCGGAGTACCTTGAGAACCTGGGCGTTGAGTACAAAATCGTAGAAGAGAATACCTACGGCATTGTTAAAGAGAAGATCCCAGAGGGCAAAACGACCTGCTCGCTCTGCTCACGTTTGCGTCGCGGCATTCTGTACCGCACCGCAACCGAACTGGGTGCCACCAAGATTGCGCTTGGCCATCACCGGGACGACATTCTGCAAACGCTGTTTCTGAATATGTTCTACGGCGGCAAAATGAAGGGAATGCCACCGAAGCTGATGAGCGACGACGGCAAACACATCGTGATCCGCCCACTTGCCTACTGCCGCGAGAAAGACATTGAGCGTTTCTCTCAGGCCAAAGCCTTCCCTATCATTCCGTGCAATCTGTGCGGCTCACAGCCGAACCTGCAACGTCAGGTCATTGGCGATATGCTGCGTGACTGGGATAAACGCTATCCGGGCCGCATCGAAACCATGTTCAGCGCCATGCAGAACGTGGTGCCTTCGCACCTCGCCGACGTTGAACTGTTCGATTTCAAAGGGATTAACCACGGTTCAGAGGTGGTGAATGGCGGGGATCTGGCGTTTGATCGCGAAGAGATCCCGATGCAGCCTGCTGGCTGGCAGCCAGAGGAAGAAGATGCGCAATTCGATGAACTGCGCCTGAACGTGGTAGAAGTCAAGTAACCTGGCAGCGTCTCAGATATCGTTTCTGAGACGCGTTTTAAGCTTACTTCAGCAGTCGAACGCGGCAGGTTTTCCCTTTAATCTTCCCGCCCTGCAACTGTTTCCAGGCCTTATGCGCAACCGACTGGCGAACCGCTACGTAGACATGCGCAGGGTGGACCGTGATCTTGCCAATATCTGCCCCGTCGAGACCGATATCCCCTGTTAACGCCCCCAGAACGTCACCGGGACGCATTTTGGCCTTTTTACCGCCGTCGATGCACAGGGTGGCCATTTCCGCCGCCAGCGGAGCGATGCTGATATTACCTGGGGTATTCACCCAGTTGAGTTTCAGTTGCAGCATTTCCGAAAGAATATTAGCGCGCTGCGCCTCTTCAGGTGCGCAGAAGCTGATGGCGAGACCACTGTTACCCGCACGCGCAGTACGCCCGATGCGGTGGACATGCACTTCCGGATCCCATGCCAGTTCGAAATTCACCACCAGCTCAAGCGATTTAATATCCAGGCCACGGGCCGCCACATCCGTTGCAACCAGCACGCGAGCGCTGCCGTTAGCGAAACGCACCAGCGTCTGATCGCGATCGCGCTGTTCCAGATCACCATGCAGCGATAATGCGCTCTGCCCGGCATCATTCAGGGCATCGCACACCGCCTGACAGTCTTTTTTGGTATTACAGAACACCACGCAGGACGCTGGCTGGTGTTGGCTCAGCAATTTTTCTAGCAGTGGAATTTTGCCCTGCTGCGATGTCTCGAAGAACTGCTGCTCAATCGCCGGCAACGCATCGACAGTATCGATTTCAATGGTCAGCGGGTTCTTCTGCACGCGCCCGCTGATCGCCGCAATCGCCTCAGGCCAGGTGGCAGAAAAGAGCAGCGTCTGACGCGTGGCTGGCGCAAAGCGGATCACTTCGTCAATCGCATCGCTGAAGCCCATATCCAGCATGCGGTCAGCTTCATCCATCACCAGCGTTTGCAGTGCATCGAGTGAAACGGTGCCTTTTTGCAGGTGATCGAGCAGACGGCCCGGCGTTGCCACAATGATATGCGGCGCGTGCTGAAGGGAATCGCGCTGCGCACCAAACGGTTGCCCGCCGCAGAGCGTTAAAATTTTAGTGTTAGGCAAAAAACGCGCCAGACGACGCAGCTCACCCGCGACCTGGTCGGCCAGCTCGCGCGTCGGGCAGAGTATCAGGGACTGAGTCTGAAACAGGGTTGCATCAATGTGTTGTAACAGGCCTAGCCCGAATGCAGCCGTTTTTCCACTGCCGGTTTTCGCCTGCACGCGCACGTCACGGCCTTCAAGGATAGCCGGCAGCGCGGCGGCCTGGACAGGGGTCATAGTGAGGTAGCCCAACTCATTCAGGTTAGCCAGTTGGGCTTCAGGCAGAACGTTCAGCGTGGAAAAAGCGGTCACAATATACTCTCGTGGTAATGATTGCAGTCAGATGGCGCGTATCCTCGCAGATCTGCGCTAACGATGCGACAATTTAATCGGTTCTTCATCGGGCGGCGGATCCGGCATCGGCTGCGGACGTGGGACAGGATCGGGTATCGGCGTCGGATCGGTGGGCACCGGATCGGACTGCCAGGTGTTCAGGCGTTGCAGGGCAAGTAGCATACTCATCTTTTCCTCCAGATTAGGGTGCTGACCCCTAAAGGGTAGACGCAGATAATCAGGAGGCAAAAAAAAGCCGACTATGAAGTCGGCGTCGTACGAATCAATTGTGCTATGCAGTAATTCAAAAAAAGGAAGTAAGACAATATGGAGCGCAACGCCCATCGCTTGACGTTGCATTC
>OATC01000360.1_pt1 | contig 12774 bp, 9 predicted proteins | sample 1475871 | NCBI WGS metagenome assembly OATC01 (sample SAMEA2579940, study PRJEB22360) | human gut metagenome | biome: human gut; feature: human-associated habitat; material: faeces | place: Denmark | collected 2008/2010
GGCCATGCCCCTATCTCAAGCCCAAACCAAAGTGCGCAAAATCTCGGGCGTTATCACATTCTCTCGACTGCTTGGTGGCCTTGATGATGGACGTGTAGCGGAATTCCCTGAGAGTAGGTATGCATTGGTAGACAGTGAGGGGCGTACCTTTCGTCAGGGAGAGCAGTTCCCAAGTGCAATACGTGTATTTAATGAGGATTTTATAAAAAATAATGTGAATTTTGAAGAATCTATTTCTAAAGGAATATCAGTAGTTCTTGGTGAGAGGGCCAAGGAACTGGTGAAGCAAATTGAACAGGATGAGGAATCTCGCGAAGGATTGCAGGAAAACCTCAATGAAATTCAAGACAAAATAGATAGAATTCAGAAACAGATCAATGCCATATTTCATGGAGTTGCAAAGAATATTGGCTTAGTTACGGAGGGGGCTCCTACCAGAGGATACAATCGTATCAAAGCGGAGGGGGATTTTGATTGCTTGGGCGATAAAAAGATACTTAGTGATGATGAATATCGCAGGTATCAACAAACTCTGCAGCAAGTGCCCCTAGACTCTATAAGTCGCGTGGACGTGGGCGGCCTAATAGGTGCATTACAGGAAGAGATTCAGCATTCGCGTGAGCTATTACAATTGAGTGCACACCATATCGTATTAAAGCGTCTTGCTGAAGATGCTGATATAGCAATGTGGGTTGAGCAGGGCATGGCTTTGCATCAACTTCTACATAGCACAATTTGTGAATTCTGTCGGAATGATATATCCCCTAAGCGTATTGAAGAGCTAAAGAATCACTTCAATGATGAGGATCAGCGTCTGAAAGAGCGTATTGATATATCCGTCAGATCTCTGACTGAATATAGATCTGCCATTGAGAAAATTACGATATTTGATGAAATGCATGTGTATAGCGAGCTCAAAGAAGAATATCGTGAAGCGAGGCATCAATGTTTAGAGCGTAAGAAATGTTTGGTGGATGAAATTGATGAATATATTCAGGCGTTGAAGGATAAACGACAAAAAACTGATGTAGTAATAAATTCTGAAATATGTCCTTCGGGTCTTCCCTTTGCAGAATCCTGTGAGGAATTGAATCAGGTTATTGATCGTCATAACGATAAGACTCAATCTTTTGCCATGAGGCTTCAGGAGGCTAAACGACAGCTTAAGAATCATTTACTGAGCGAGGTTGCCGATGAAGTAAATGCTAGGCGCGAAGAAAAGCAAGAGTTGGAGGAGCAAGCTGTTGTTATCAAAGGAACAGATGCTGATCAATCCGGGCAAACCATTAAAGGATTAGAGAAACGCATTGAAGGCAACCGACAACTCCTTGAGCAGACTCATGGCGGTGTCACAATGCTCAATCGGTATATTACTTCGTTCTTGGGGCGCGATGAGATTGGATTTTGCTCGCGTGCTAATGGAGAGAGCGGATTTCTTATTACTAGAAATGGTAAGCCGGCCGTACATTTGAGCGAAGGAGAACGTCTTGCAGTCGCTTTTGTTTATTATGCTGTGACGTTGCAGCAGGACGGATTTGATGTCTCTTCGAGCATCCTAGCAATTGATGATCCTGTTTCCAGTCTGGATTCGAATTATCGTTATCAGGCTTTTGCTTTCCTGAAGGAGATTGCTGTCAATTGCGAGCAGGTCTTTATTGCCACGCATGATTTTTCGTTTTTGAAAATTTTATTGAGTTGGTCAAAAAATGTTAAGATTGTCGATAAGGTAAATAATCAAGGAAAGAAGAAAGAGAAGAAGAAAGAAAGTTCTTTGTACATGTTGAAATGCTGCCAAGATGAACAGGGGTATCGCTCTTCAGAGCTATGCCCTCTTGATAGTGATTTAGAGAAATTTGAAACAGAATATCGTTTTCTGTTTAATATACTTAAGGAATACAGAAACAATGGGTCGATTCGACGAGCTTATCCGATTCCGAATATTTTGAGAAAAGTCCTTGATACATTTTTGTTGAACAATGTTCCTATCTGTGCAAATCCTTATAAACGATTGCAGAAAATAGACTTTGATGAGCATAAAAAAGCTGCTCTATATAAATTCGTAAATGATGAATCTCATATCACTGGAGGGGATATTGATCCTGCCGTAGTGGCACAGATTGATGAAGGCATTCAATCTTTATTTGAAATGATGCAATCAGTGGCACCTGACCAATATAAGTATTTATTGGAATGATTGGCTGCAGAGGCCTCCTAACAAATCGATTTTGAAGGACATCGTTACATGGTGACCTATCAATGACCCTGCTTCCGGTACTTTTCCTCAGTCCCAGCTTTATCAGGCATCCACCAGTTTTCGTGTGCTCGGTACCAGTCGATGGTCGCGGCCAGACCTTCCTCGAAATCGGTGTACCTTGGCGCCCAGCCGAGCTCGGTCTGAAGTTTGGTGGCGTCGATGGCATAGCGCTTATCGCCACCGGGGCGGTCGTTCACATGGTCGAAGTCGTTGGCGTCGCGGCCCATGAGCTTCAGAATCATGCGCAGCACATCAATATTGTTGTATTCGCCATTGGCTCCCACGAGGTAGGTTTCCCCGATTCGACCTCGGGTGAGAATCGTCCAGATGGCACTGCAGTGATCTTCCACGCTGATCCAGTCGCGCACAGCCAGACCTTGCCCGTAGAGCTTCGGGCGAATGCCGGCAAGAATGTTCGTGATCTGGCGGGGGATGAACTTCTCCACATGCTGGTAGGGGCCGTAGTTATTGCTGCAATTGCTGATGGTGGTCTTGAGTCCGTGCGTGCGGTGCCAGGCGCGCACCAAGTGGTCGCTGGCGGCCTTGGACGCCGAATACGGGCCGGATGGTTTGTAAGGGCTGAGCTCGGTGAATTTGCGCGGTTCGTCCAGAGCCAGATCGCCATACACTTCGTCGGTGCTGATGTGGTGGAATCGAATATCGTGGCGGCGGGCGGCCTCGAGCAACACGTACGTGCCGGTCACGTTCGTATTGAGGAATGGGGAGGCGTCGAGAATCGAATTATCGTTATGCGATTCGGCGGCGAAGTGCACAATGGCGCCAATCGGGGGTACTGCGGCTGCTGAGCGTTGGTTCAGCCCAGAAAACAGGGATTCCACAAGCTCGGCATCGCAAATATTGCCATGCACAAAGGTCAGGTTCGCGGCCGGCACACCATCGAGATTCTCGCGTTTGCCGGCATACGTGAGCGCATCCAAAACAGTCATATGGACCTGCGGATGGTTGCGCGCCACCCCGTGCACGAAGTTTGCGCCAATGAACCCTGCGCCACCGGTAACCAGAATGTGTTGCGGCGCGAATGGTGGGTTGGGTGCTTCTTTGGATGCTATGTTGACTGCTTCGTTGGCTGAGTCGAGGGCCTGTTCGGAATTGCTCATATCTACCAATCGTAACCTGAGGCTTGCCTGAGTGCGGGGGTTTATATTGGTGGTTGCGTTGTTCTGCGCTCTGTCTTTGTGGCGGCGAATGGGTCCGGACAAAGACGCAGAAATGTAAGAACATGCCATGCATTGCCTTGAGTCTGTCGTCTGGTCTTGGATTGTGTCCAGTCTGCTGGTAAGTCTAGGAAGAATCACATTTTCTATCATCTATTCTGATAGAATTCATCAATAGAAAAACAATCTATCAGTTATCTGATATTCGTTAGCGTGAGTGAAGAGGACAGTATGATTGACCGCCCGGCATATATGGATTGGTTGGAACGTTGGCGTGGCAAGGACGTGATCAAGGTGGTCACCGGTCTGCGGCGCTGCGGCAAATCCACCGTCCTGAAACTGTTCCGCGAACGGCTGCTCAAGCAGGGCGTGTCTCCCGAGCGCATCATCGCCATCAACTTCGAAAGTTTGGATGAGAACTACCCTACTGAGGCCAAGCCGCTCTATGATCACATCGTCTCCCGGCTTACACCGGGCGGAATAAACTACGTATTCCTTGACGAAATCCAGCACGTGCACGAGTTCGAACGGGCGGCCGACGGACTGTACGTGCGCGACGATGTGGACCTCTACCTGACCGGATCGAACGCCGATCTGCTTTCCAGCGAATTGGCCACGCGGCTGACTGGCCGGTACGTGGAACTGCGCATGCTGCCCTTGTCGTTCAGGGAATACCGCGGAACACGACCCGCAACCGAATCCCCCGAACAGTCGTTCAACCGATATCTGCTATATGGCGGACTGCCTTACGCGGCCACGCTCGATGATGACCAAGACATTGCCGACTACCTGGGAGGTGTGTTCAACACCATACTCGTCAAGGACATCGCCTTGCGACATCCACGCATCAACACCAATGCGTTCAACGATGTCGCCTCTTTCCTTGCTGACAACGCGGGCAACATCACGTCGATTAAGGGTATGGCTGACGCAATGAAGCAGACCCATCGCGGTATTTCCCCTACCACGGTGGGCGAGTACATCACGGCCCTTTGCGAGAACTACCTGCTATTCCGTGCTGACCGGTACGACATCAAGAGAAAGGCGTACCTGAAGACATTGGAGAAATACTATTTGGGAGACCCTGGCTTCCGGTTCTGGTTCCTTGGCAAGACCGGCGGTGACCTTGGCCATCGCGTAGAAAACGTCGTCTACCTCGAGCTCCTGCGGCGATACCGTTTCGTGCATATCGGCAAGGTGGGAACCACTGAAGTCGACTTCTACACGCCCGATCCCAATGGCGACCATTATTACCAGGTTTCGCCGAGTGTCATGGACGAGGGCACCCTCACCCGGGAGCTGCGCCCGCTTAAGACCATAGGAGACAACCATCCCAAGACGTTGCTGACCATGGACCGCGTCGGAGAGGGCGACCACGCCGGCATCAAGCAAGTTAACATACTGGACTGGCTATTGGGAGAATAGCGGGTTTTGCCACGATGGCGACTAATCGTAGTAGAGCGACTCACAGTTGCCTGCACCCGTGCCTCCGCCAATGCGCCTAGACTAGGCCGTATGGGCAAGACGCAATCGCTACGGGCAACGATGATCACGAACTTCGATTCCACTGAGCAGAGCCAAGAGTGGAATGACCTTGTGAAGCAGTACCCTGCGTATCCATCGATTCGTAATCTGTGGTGCAGGACCGATACGTATCGCCCCTGCGAGAGGTTGCTCAACGACTACACAGACATCGCAACGCATTTTGCGGGTATTGTGCGCACCGCATATATGTATTGCCCCAAAATCATGCTGACCGAAGCGCAGTTGCTGGATGGTCTGTTCTTCTTGGCTCTCGGCCCCACGGCGGTCAATGGCGTGCTGGGAAAGTCGTATAAGGATGGTCCGGCGATCATCGTCTCCGGCCGGCATCCGACTCTGGAGGACTGCTTGGTGGCGTTCACCACTAAGAGCATCGAAGACGTGAAAGAAGACGCGCAAAAGGCAGCGGAACAGGAAAACGAAACCATTCTTCCCGAGGACCTTGTGTGTGCGGGGACTGAGGAACAACTGACCGTTCGGCCGCTGGAATACTGTGTGTTCGGCACCACGGTCACGTGGAATCAAGCGCTGGGGCTAAATAGTCGGTTCTATACCGAGTTCACCAATCGGCTGAAACATGCTCACGAAACAGGAGAGCTGAAGTCAACCATCATCGCGGAGATGTATGCACAGTTGCTGTACGGTGCTGAAGCTGACGGTGATGCGAGTGACTGGTATGGCGCGGCTATTGAGGATCGGTGCCGGTTCCTTGGGCAACGTTGGCAGGAATGGATCGACGCGGAAAAACAGGGTCTGGTGCTTTACGAGAACCAGAATGATGCTTCGGTCAAAGAACTGACGAAAAGTAAGGGTTTCGTCCCATATTTTGAAGCCATTGCGCGCGATTGTGCGGAGGTATTGCGCAAACAGTTCCATTTGCAGGACTTGGCGGGCGCGGCGAATACGGGGTCGAGCGGCGGCAATAATACGACGGTGACGTTTGCACAGACATTGCAGGCGATTGCGAAGATGCCGAAGCGTACTGATGCGCGTATGTGCATTGATAGGGCGGTTGAACTGCCGGAAGGCAAGCCAGCGCTGCGAGAAACCGAGACGGATGAAGAGACGGTTGATGAGTCGGTTGATGGGTCGACTGGCAAATGGTCCGGTAAGTCGGTCGGCAAAGTAGGCAAAGTCGAGAAGCCTGAAATGTCTCGTCAGTTGTTGCGAGACTGGTATCAATTCGTGTACCAGAAAACCATGGCGCAGCATCTTGGCGCGTATTTGGTGGCGGTGAGCGCGCCGAATAACTCGTTTGCACGGCTGGCTGGAGACAAGTCGAGCAGGTCGTCGCTGGTACTCAACGGTAGCATTACCAAGCAGTTGGGCAAGATGCCGTTCGTGCTGTTTGCGACGTTCTGCTATCAAAGCCAGCCGGTTATTGAGGCATGGCGCAAGTGCAATGCCGATACGAGCAAGCGAATTCAGAAGATTAATACGCGCGATGTGGCCTACGCGGTGGAGCAGGCATGCCAGCAGAAGAGCCTAAAGGGTGACGGCATAGATATGTTGTGGAGCGCGTTGGTTGCGGGTGCGCTGGCATTGCTTTCTGCATTGTCGGACAACGTGTGGTTCAACGGTAAATCGCCGATATGGCTCGTGGTGATGGTGGCGTGGTTCATCGGCATTGTGCCGAATCTTATCGATATCGCGAAATGGCTGCTGGGTGTGAGGTCGAGTTTTAAGACCGTGGTGTATTTGGAGTAGCGCGGGCTGTGGGTGCGGTAGTTCGCAGACCGCGGGTTACCGGCCGTGCGCACTGCTATGGATCCATGGATTAGGTGGGTGGATCGTGGGCGGAACGCGGGGCTATTCGCGGCAGTGGCGTTTGGTGAATAATGGATAATAATCAATGGCGAAAGTGGCAGGGGCCGAAATGGTAGTTAATGCGTTACCGGTGGGGCGCGATGGCGGGGCATCGAGCGGTGTTATATCCAATGGCGCGGTGGCTGACGAAGTGATTCGCGATGACGCAGTATATGACGGCGAGCCGCCGCTAAAGGTTCTGGGTAAGAAGGTCATGTACCAAGAGCAGGGCGGTGCCGATTTTGCGGTTACCCAAGTGGCACTGGAAGACGTTGCGACAGGGAATCATTTCGCCGTGCATTATGCCTCGGTCAAGGGTGCTCGTCCTGGGGTAGTATGCGTCGCGGAGCGTGATGGGCGCGTGCTGCTGGCTCGTCACTGGCGGGTCTCCACGGAATCATGGGAATGGGAATTTCCGCGAGGCATGGGAGAGCCGGGAGAGACACCCGAGCAAACCGCGTTGCGTGAATTCCATGAGGAAACCGGGCTCCATGCGGATGCCGATTCCGCGGCGGTGTTGCAACGTATGCATGCGGACACGGGTGTGATGAAAGATTCGATTGCCGTGGTCGGTCTGAACGTTTCCGAAGTGACGCCGGATGCGGGACATGACTGGGAACTGTCGCGCCTCACATGGTGCTCCGTACAGACTATGGACCAGATGATTGCCGCTGGCAGCATCGCAGACGGCATCACCCTCGCCGCCTACACAATTTGGCGCTTGCGCGGGCGTGCTTGATCTTTGCTCCACGAATGTTCCTGGGAAACAGATATAGATATGCTGTGCAGACGTTTATTGCTCTTTGGCCGATTTGCAGTTGGGTGAGTAAGATAATCTCTCGGAAATCGAACATAATAACTGATAGATTGACACTGAAAGGTTATTGCGCATGGTGAGTTCTACTGAATACCCCGACCTGGTCATTGTCGGCGCGGGCCTGTTCGGTCTGACGGTCGCGCAGCAGGCGGTTGAGCACACGGGTGCTCGCGTGCACATCATCGATATCCGCGATCACATCGGTGGCAACGCCTACTCGTACCTGGATAAGGAAACCGGCGCGGAGATCCACAAGTACGGCGCGCACTTGTTCCACACCTCCAACAAGCGCGTCTGGGACTACGTGAACCGTTTCACGAGCTTCACGAACTACGTGCACCGCGTGTACGCCACCCATGACGGCGAGGTCTACCCGCTGCCCATCAACCTCGGCACCATCAACCAGTTCTTCCATGCGCATTACACGCCGGCCGAAGCCAAGGCCCTGATTGAACAGCAGGCGGGCGAGCTGGCCGGTACCGACCCGCAGAACCTGAACGACAAGGGCATTCAGCTCATCGGCCGCCCGCTGTACGAGGCGTTCATCAAGAACTACACCGGCAAGCAGTGGCAGACCGACCCGTCCGAGCTGCCGGCCGCCATCATCAAGCGCCTGCCCGTGCGCTTTAACTACGACAACCGCTACTTCAAGGACACGTGGGAGGGCCTGCCCGCCGACGGCTACACCGCGTGGATGGAGAAGATGATCGACGACCCGCGCATCACCGTGGAGCTCGGCGTGGACTTCTTCGACGAGTCCCAGCCGTACAACAAGACCGCGCTCAAGGCCGCGGGCGTGCCGGTGGTGTACACGGGCCCGGTGGACCGTTACTTCGACTATGAGCTCGGCGACCTCAAGTGGCGCACGGTCGACTTCAAAGAAGTCCGCTACGATGAGGGCGACCACTTCGGCTGCCCGGTGATGAACTTCTCCGACGCGGACGTACCCTACACCCGCGCCATCGAATTCAAGAACTTCAACCCGGAGCGCCACGATGCCCAGAACCCGAACAAGACCGTGGTGTGGGAGGAATACAGCCGTTTCGCCGAGCGCGGCGACGAGCCGTACTACCCGGTCAACACGGATGCGGACAAGGCACTGTACACCCAGTACGAGGCCAAGGCCAAGGCCGAGCCGAACACCGTGTTCGGCGGTCGTCTGGGCACGTACAAGTACTACGACATGCACAACGTGATCGACACCGCCCTGACCGCCTACGAGGAGCAAGTCGCACCGCTGCTGAAGAAGTAGACCGTCGTTTCGCCAGAGGATTAACGATTTAGCCTGAAACCGACTGAATATTGCTGAGGCAATAATGCCGGTTTCAGGCTTCTGTGTTTTTAATGTTGCAAGTGGGGGGATGACGCTGCTTGAACATGGCTTGGCTTCCCCAGAATGGAAAACTGGCGGAAAGGCGTATAAAAAGTGGCGAATTCTGACGTTATTGAGTTGATTTCTTTTGCCAGCCTTTCCGAGTCGGATGTGAGGCTACTTCGAGAAGATAATTGTATTGAGGCGAAAAAAGGCCAAAGACAAATTACCAGACAGTCTATGACTACCATTGCGACCGGGATGAAGTCAAAGCAATGTTTCGCGATGGCAGTGACACTCCTCAGGATCTTCGTATCGTGGAAGATTTGGGTAGTGCCGCATTGGATTCAGGCACGATTGCCTCGTACCGTTCTTATTTTCGAAGGATTCGCCCGAACCATCCGTGGCGTAACCTCAATGACGAAGATTTTCTCATGCGTCTGCAGGCGCTCGCTCGTTCTACCAAAGATAATCAGTTGCATCCAACTATTGCTGGATTGCTGATGTTTGGGCGCGAATATGATATCGTGCGGGAATTCGCAAATTATTTCCTTGACTATCGTGAAGAAATTGGACTCGATCGTTGGGATGATCGCATTACCTCTACTGACGGAATTTGGTCCGGCAACTTATATGATTTTTGGCAGTCAGTATATGGTAGGCTGCGGCAGGCGGTGCCGCGCCCATTCCGTTTGGACGGAGAAGCGCGACGTATGGATGAAAATCCCATGGAAATCACTATTCGCGAGGCGTTAACCAACGCTATCGTTCATGCGGACTATATGGGTAGAAGAGGCACGGTGATTATTAGGCGCCAATCAACCATCGAGTTCACCAATCCTGGGCGGCTCCGTGTTACAAAGGCCGAGGCGGAGCAAGGTGGAATATCTGACGCACGCAATCCTATCCTCATGAAAATGTTTTTTCTCATCGGTATCGGTGAAAAAGCAGGAAGCGGCTTTGATGTGATGCGAGCTGGTTGTGATTCTGTTGGCGCGCCGCATCCACTGCTGGAAGTGCTAACTCGTCCTGATCGCGTAAAACTTGTAGTACGGTACACAAACCTTGGCGGATCTGTTATGACGCCAGCAAATAGCGAGTCCATGAAATCCTGGACTTCCGTGGGACACCTCTCCAAATCGGAATCAGAAGCGCTACAGTATCTTGTGAGTCAAGGCAGCATATCAACTTCCAAATTAGCGGAGCATATGGAATTAGGGGTCTCGCGTGCTCGGGTACTGCTGAAAAGTCTCGTTGAAGACGGCTTTGCGCAATCTCGTGGTCGTGGCCGCGCCACACGCTACGAGCCAGTCGAGGGGCTGCCCGTCTTCTGACGCAAGAATCGCTCCGCAGAGAGTGGTTTGAACAGCTGGTTTGGAGACCGCGCCAAATGCACAAAGTTTGAGCGTGATTGGTGTTCGTGAAGCAATTATTTGACTGAATTGGTAAAGTGCCACGCCGCGTCGATGACGGGGACAAATTTCCTAGGGTACCTAAGGCTCGCCACGAGGAGTACAGTTGTCTGTAACGCACAATGTGGCGTGTAAGACGAAGGGCGCATCTCGCAAGTGGGGTGCGATGCAGTTGAAGGAGTGCATGTCATGACTGATCCGAATGTCAATCCGAACGGCCAGGTGCCGGGGCAACAAGCTGACGCCAATCCGACTGAGCCGTTAAATGCGATGACGGCGGAAACGGGAACCGCCGCCAACAATGCTCCAACCCAAGCAATCGCAGTGGGCGAACAGCCCACTCAAGCGTTCACTCCTGTTGAGCAGCCTACGCAGGCGTTTACACCTGCCGAAGCAGCCCACCCAGCCTTTTGCGCCGGCCAATCAGCCGGTACCGCCTACGCAGGCTTTGCCACCAGTGACTCCTGCCGCTGCGCCTGCGCCCGCACCGGCAGCGCCCAATTCGTCCTATCCGGGGGCGTCTCCGGCAGGCGGATCGGTTCCTCCGGTCTACGGCAGCGTCAGTGCTCCGGTATATCCGGGCGGCGGGACCGTGCCTCCGCAAACGCCCTATAACCCGTATATGCAAGGCGGTCAACCGAACGGCCAGCCGGGATGGTCTGGTTCTTACGGCAGTGTGCCGCCTGAAGCGAACCAGAAGTACAACGGCCTGGCTATTGCCGGTTTTATCTGCTCGTTCTTTGTCTCACTCCTCGGTCTGATTCTGAGCATCGTGGGCCTCAACCAGATTAAGAAACAGGGCGGCAAGGGCAAGGGCTTGGCCATCGCCGGCATCATCATCAGTGCGGCGGGCATGGTGATACAGGTAATACTGGTCATCGCGCTGATCGTCGGCGGTGCCTCGTATGCCAGCAAGGCTATAGATGAGGCGAAAACCGATTCCTTCTATAGTCAGTCCTCTTCGGGCAACGGTGATAGCAGCGATAAGAGCAAAGCTCAAGATAATCTTGACGATGCGCTGGACGACACGTTGGGCGAAACCCATGACGATCTGACTGACGGCGATTATGGGCTGTACGATTCGATTCAGGATTTCGTCGACTCTTCGGAATTCAAGGACTCCATTGAATCCGAAGCGGATACGTTTGCAGACACCGGCATCACCTTCAACTACCGTGTCGACGGTGACACCTTGGTGTACGAGTACGTGCTCGACGACAGCTATGCCTCGCTAGGCGATACCGTCGCTTCCTCACTGGATGCTATGGACAGCACCTATCAATCCACCGCGAATCTGCTGGGCTCGATGTACAAGACCTCCAGCGGCAAGGCATCATTGCGCGTCATCATGCACACGCAAAGCGGCCAGTCGCTGTATGACAAAACCTGGACCGAAAAGTAGCAATCCCAGCGAACGTGCGTTTTGGTCGATTGAAGGCCGGTCTGCTTGCTCCTTGGACGGATGCTTCTGCGGAAGGAACCGCCAAGGAGTAGGCTTACAGGCATGAGACTCGCACGTTTTTCTTTGAATGATTCGCCGCGCTATGCCTTCGTGCAGAAGGACGAAACGGACGGCAAGGACTACCTCATCGAACTCGACGGTCATCCGTTGGCCGGCGACCAGGTCAAGCCCACCGGCACTCGTTACCCGGTCGACGGCGATGGCATCCGTCTGCTCTCCCCGGTCATCCCCTCCAAGGTCTACGGTCTGGCCAAGAACTATGAGGCGCACGCCCAGTTCATGCACGAGACCGGCCACTCCGAAATCGCCCACGCGCCGGAGGACATGGTGATTTTCACCAAGCCGTCCACCTCGGTAATCGGCCCCGACGACCCGATTGTGTACCCGGCCTGCTCCAAGGACATGAACTTCGAGCCGGAAGTGGCCGTAGTGATGGGACGCATCGCCAAGAACGTGACCGTCGAGAACGCGATGGATTACGTGCTCGGCTTCACCTGCGTCAACGACGTGACGTTGCGCGACCTGCAGGGCATCGACCCCACGTGGACGCGCGCCAAGGGCTTCGATACCTCCTGCCCGCTTGGCCCGTGGATTGTGATGCGTGACGACCTCGACTGGAAGGACGCCAAGATTTCCTTCACGCTCAACGGCGAGGATGTGCCGATGGCGTCTGGCACCACCGCGAACCTGATTCACGGCATCCCCGGGCAGATTGCCGCGATTTCGTCGTTCTCCACGCTGCTGCCTGGCGACGTCATCATGACCGGCACCCCGAACGCCTCCGGCCACCTCGACCCAGGCGACGAGACCATCGTGCACGTCGAAGGCATCGGTGACTTGCGCAACGTGATCGTGCGGGCGTGATTCGACTGACGAACGCATGGCCCGGTCATTTTCCTATTTGGGGGATGTCCGGGCCTTCGTGCTTTGTTTCATATATGGCGCTATTGCTGTTTTTGTGGGTGTGGGTTCGTCGTTGAGTTGTTGTGGGAGT
>OATC01000364.1_pt1 | contig 12652 bp, 13 predicted proteins | sample 1475871 | NCBI WGS metagenome assembly OATC01 (sample SAMEA2579940, study PRJEB22360) | human gut metagenome | biome: human gut; feature: human-associated habitat; material: faeces | place: Denmark | collected 2008/2010
GGTTCCTCCCGGGCGATTTTCGGTAATTTAAACAGGCGGGTCAGTCGCTTCTGGCTCTTGCTGCGCCGCTGTTTTGGATCCAGTACGCTTTCAAGCCACGACTGGAAGATCATGAACAGGCTGGTGAGCAGCAGGTAATAGAGACCGGCGGCGCAAAGCGCTTCGAAGTAGCGGAAGCTGGCGCTGGCGGTCTGGTTGGCGACCAGCAGCAGCTCCTGAACGGCGATAACCGACACCAGCGCGCTCGATTTCAGCATGCTGATCATCTGGTTACCCATAGGCGGCAGAACGATGCGTGCGGCCTGAGGCAGCACGATTTTTCGCATGATCTGCCCGTGGGTCATCCCGAGCGCCATGCCGGCGGTGCGCTGGCCGCTTTTTACGGCCTGCAGGCCGCTCACTGTTATTTCCGCCATGTAGGCGCCTTCATTAAGCGAAAGCGCCAGCACTGCACAGGTAAACGCGGAGAAGCGTAAGCCGAAGCCTGGCAGCACGTTGTAGACAAAGATTATCTGGAACAGCACTGGCGTCCCGCGAAACAGCCACAGGTAGAAAAAGGCCAGCCCTCTCCCGGCGCGAAACGGCGCTTCCTGCAACAGCGCCAACACCAGGCCCAGCACCACGCCACACAACAGTGAGCAGAGGGTAATCAGTAGCGTCATCCACGCACCCTGAACAAACTCGGGTGAGAGGAAGTACTGCCACATTAGTTCGATCGACATAGCTTTCTCCGGTTAATGGCAAAACGGTTTAGAAAAGGGCAACGGAGTCAGGGAAGTTCCACTTCTCAATCAATTGCTTATAGGTGCCATTTTTGACGAGACCCTGGAGACCTTTCTCCAGCAGGGCCCGGGTTTCGGTGTCGCCTTTACGCACGGCAAACGCGATATGGGTATCCGCTTCGAATTCGTCGCCAACCGCGGCAAACATGCCCGCTTTTTCGGTTAACAGGGCGACGGTCCCCGGCGTGGAGAGGAACTCGGCATCGGCGCGGCCCTGGGCGACGGCGACGGCGGAGTCGGTGGCGGCGGGGGAGGGGAAGACGGGAAAGGGCGGCTGCAGGGGAGGTCATGACGTTAATGGCCGGTTTTTTGGCGTCCAGGCAGCGCTGGTTGTCTGCCCGGGCCTGGCTCTCTTCGATCCCGCCGAGCGTCACGGCGATGTTTTTGCCGCAGAGGCTCAGGTCGCGTCCGGTGATTTTTGCCGGGTTACCTTTGCTCACCACCACGCGGCTGCCGATTTTCAGATAGGGCACGAAGTCGACCTGCGCGGCACGGGTCGGATTGACGTACATGGCGGAGTTGATGATATCGAGACGTTTCCCCTGCAGCGCTGGGATAAGCCCTTTGAACTCCATCGGCATCGGCGCAGGCGTCAGCCGGATCTCTTTGCTTAGCGCGTTAATCAGGTCGATATCGAAGCCGGTGAGCTTGCCCTCTTTCACGAACTCAAAAGGCATAAACGTCGCCGCCGTGCCGTAGGTCAGCTTGCCCGGGGCGATGGTTTCCACCGCTGCATGGCTTACCAGCGGAAGTGCGGTCAGCGCGAACATCAAGGTACGCACGCGGCGAAACAGTAAAGAATTGCTGGACATAGTCGTCTCCTGGTTAAGATTCAAATTGAATTTATTGAGTCAATAAATACAATCAAGCGTGTGAAAAAATGTCTCATCCTGGTGCGTATTGCACGCTAATCGTGCAGTCCTTGCTTTGTTTTGCTGCGTTTTGTTGCCCGTGATATTGTATATATCGATCACAACAATGCATTTCAGGGAACCGTTCTCCATGCAGCCTGACTCCACTGCGAGCAGTCGCCGGATCGCCCGGCAAATACTCGACCTGATATCCGAAGCAAAATTCGATCCAGGTCATCATTTACGGGAGCAACATCTTGCCGATGCGCTGGGCGTGTCGCGTACGCCGGTGCGCGCCGGGCTAAAAGAGTTGACCCGAATGGGGGCGGTTGAAGCGCGTCCGAATCAGGGCTTTTTCCTGCTCAAACGCAGCAATGAGCTGGAGCTGCTGGAGATTGAGCAGTCCAAGAGCAATGACCAGAAGCTGTACGAGCAGCTGGTACACGATCGTATTGCGGGTGCGCTGCCGGAATCGTTTACCCAGACCGAAATCAGCCAGCGCTATGATGTCGATCGCGGCGTGCTGACCCGTACGCTGGTGAAGCTATCGGAGGACGGCCTGATTGCCCGTAACGCGGGGCACGGCTGGCGCTTCCTGCAAACCCTCAACTCCGATGTCGCCCTGCGCAACAGCTACGGTTTTCGCCTGATGATTGAACCGACGGCGCTGCTGACGCCCGGCCTGCATGTGGACAGGCAGATGCTTAAACGCCTGCGCGCCCGGCATCTGCGGCTCATCACCCACCCGGACATTACGCAGGTGCCGGCAAAAGAGATTTTCGAAACCGACGCTGAGTTTCACGAGCTGCTGGCAGAAGCCAGCGGCAACCTGTTCGTGTTACAGGCCATTCAGCAACAAAACCGGCTGCGCCGTCTGCTGGAGTTTGGCAGCTATCACAATAAGCGCCGCGTAAAAGCGTGGTGTGAAGAGCATGTTGCCATCATCGATGCTCTGCGAGAGAACAAGCCGGAACTGGCGGCAGAGTTGATGAGAACGCATCTGCAATACGCCTTTGACCAGGTCAATGTTAAAAACGCCCGCGCATAACTGGCATCGCTCTTGCACATATTGCTTCTGAAAATACAATCAGGAGCACTTATGGATTTTCAGATACAACAACGTGTGGCGCTGGTCTGCGGTGCCGGCAGTGGTCTGGGACAGGCTATTGCCCTGTCCCTGGCGCAGGAAGGGGTGAAGGTGGCGGTCACCGGCCGCAGCGCGGAAAAACTGGCGCAAACGGTGGAACGTATCACCTTATTGGGCGGTACTGCCCGCGCCTGGCGGTTGGATCTCGCCGCCCCGGAGCAGTTTGATCGAGTGATTGCCGATATCCGCGAGCGGTGGGGCGATATCGATATTCTGGTTAACAACTCCGGTGGTCCGCCGCCCGCACCGGCGCAGGGGACGGATGGCGCAGTCTGGCAACAGCAGTTTTCAGTCATGGTCGCCTCGTTGATTCAGCTCACCGATAAACTCCTGCCCGCCATGCGCAGCCGCGGCTGGGGACGCATTATTACCACCACTTCATCCGGCGTGATAACCCCCATTCCCGGACTCGCCCTGTCGAACGCGCTGCGCATGAGCCTGCTCGGCTGGTCGAAAACCCTCGCCAGCGAAGTGGCTGGCGACGGCGTGACGGTGAATGTGATGGTGCCAGGGCGCATCGCGACCGACCGCGTCAGCCAGCTGGATGCTCTCAAGGCGCAACGGGAAAACAGCAGTGCGGAAGCGGTCGCCGAAAAGAGTCGTCAGAGCATTCCGGCCGGGCGCTATGGCGAACCGCAGGAGTACGGCGCCGTCGCTGCGTTTCTGGCAAGCCAGCCTGCCAGCTACATTACCGGCGCGGTGATTCGGGTTGATGGGGGATTGATCGGCGCGATTTAGCCAGCGAGAGTGCGCCATGCCAGCCGGTTCGCATCGGGCTGGCATGACTGCCTATCAGCCGCTCCGAATTGTTTATTTTGCAGGCAACGAAATCCATTACTGCAAATTTAACCAGCAGGCATTGGGATCGGGTCTGAAAACGATAACTTTTCTGATTAAACTTTTATTCTTCCTGCGTTGTTAAAGTGGAATGGTTCACCATAAATAATGCGCAAAGCGCGAGCAGTACGGCCCCGCCGGTAAGTAGCCACCCGGCGTGGTGAAACGCGGCTAAGCTCCCCCGGGTATGGGCAAATCTGACGTAGCAGGCGGTCACCAGCGCCGCGCCCGCCATCGCCCCAACGCGCTGGAGGATATTCAGAACAGGTGCGGCATCAGCGACGTGACGGCTGCCAGCCATAGCCAGGCCCGCAGCCATCGCGGGCACCGTTGCCAGGGCTAAACCGAACCCTCTGACCGCTATTGCGCCCCCCACAAGCGTATAGCGACTTCCCGCATCAATCATTGCCAGTGGCAATGTGGCAAATGCCGCGAGTAAACCGCCAATGATAAGCACCGTTCGTGGCCCCAGCTTATCGGAGAAGTAGCCGGCCACCGGAAATCCTATCGCCGAGCCGATTAACTGAGGGGTGAGAAGCAGGCCCACTTCAGCAAGCGTTACATGGCAAACGTCGCGGAAATATAAAGGAAGCAGGAACTGACCGCCAAAATTCACCGCGCCGCCGATAGCCATCAATACGGCAGATAAAGTGAAACCCCGATGCTTGAAAAGCTCGAGATGCAGTAAGGGGGACTCAATGCGCAAAGAGCGATAAATAAACAAGCAGGTGAACAGGGCGCCCACGCTGAGCATGATGACGTTCCAGCCATATTTACCACTATTCAGGCTGAGCTCTTTCATGCCTTCCATCAGCATCGGCAGGCTGCAGAAGACCAGCGCCCGGCCCAGCTTGGTCTGGGAGAGGGGCCTGTCAGTTTTTATTGTCGGACGGGGAAGCAGCTTCCATCCGGCCAGACAGGCGCACAGACAGAACGGCACCGTGATCCAAAATAACCCTCGCCATCCGCAGATTTCAAGCAGGACCGCGCCCAGCGATGTTCCCAGCAAGGGAGCAATGACGATCGCCACGCCAATCGTGCCAATCACCCGCCCCAGACGTTCGCGTCCGACGACCAGACCAAGGATCGTTTGCCCTGCCGGTACGAGTAATCCCCCTGCCAGGCCTTGCATAACTCTTGCGGCAAGCAGCACCTCAAAACGCGGGGAAAGGGCGCAAACTGCCGAAAAAATCGCAAATAAAATAAGGCCATAGAGCCAAAGCTGCGTAGCGCCAAACCGCCTGGCCGCCCATGCGCTAAGTGGAACGCCTGCCGCAAGGGCCATAAGATACGCCGTTGCTATCCATTGTATTGCCGTGTCCGTCACGCCAAGGCCGGCGGCCATCGCGGGCAGCGCCGCGCTCAGCATCAGAGGAGCAGTCCCGCTCGGGCGATGATGGTAAGCAAATTTTATCAAAGACATCGCCAGGAAGTCCCTCTATCGAATCGCTGGTTTATCCCCATCCGGATACTGCGTTCGAATTCGGTCTGTCGTTGATAATGAAAGGGTTATTAGTGCCCTGAGCTTCACGCTGTGCCGGTGACAACATGATGTGCATACCTTACGCAAAAACTATCTTGATAAAACCGGCAGCATTCAGAAGGGGAGGCGACATGTTTATTTCCGAAACAGTGATAGCCGTCATCATTGACTGGATCGACAATAACTTACATAAACCACTGCGTATAGAACAGATAGCCCGTTATTCAGGGTATTCCAAATGGTACCTGCAGCGTTTGTTCTTGCAATATAGAGGCGAGAGCCTCGGGCGCTATATCCGTAATAAAAAACTGGACTCAGCGGCCCGCGATTTACGCGAGACCGATGAGAATATTTACAGTATTGGTTTGCGCTACGGCTATGGCTCGCAGCAAACATTCACCCGATTATTTACGCGTCATTTTCATTTGCCGCCCGGTGAATATCGCAAGAAAAACAAAACAGCCTGTTACGTACCGGGTAAGGCTGAATCTTAATCTCCTTTCCGATAGCCCTGGCAAAGCCGCCGCAGAAAAATCGATGCGAAGAGATTTATCAAAAAATAGAAAAACAGACGGCGCCGAAAAGACAAAACCTCCTGTTCTTTGAGTAAACATGGGGAACGGCGCGGAAAACGCCGCGCCTGGTGAGTTATCAGGAGGTTGCTGGACAGCAGAGCGATTAATGGTAGGCGGGAAGCCAGCTGCCGTGTGCTTCAATAAGATCGTCGCACAGATTGCGGATGTCATCGATCGACAGCTCTGCGGAAGTATGCGGGTCGAGCAGGGCGGCATGGTAGATGGCTTCGCGTTTGCGCGTCACCGCCGCTTCGATGGTCAACAGCTGAGTATTGATGTTGGTCCGGTTCAGCGCTGCCAGCTGCTCCGGCAAATTGCCGACGTAGCACGGCGTGACGCCCTGGCCATCGACCAGGCAAGGGACTTCGACGCAGGCCTCGGAAGGTAAGTTGGTAATCAGGCCGGTGTTGAGCACGTTACCGCCAATTTTGTAAGGCCGATCGGTTTCCATCGCTTCGATGATGTAAGACGCGTATTCATGGGTACGGCTGTGGGTCAGGCTGGTGTCATGGGTCAGCGCCACTTTCTGCTGCTGCCATTGGTCAATCTGTTCAATACACCGGCGCGGATATTCATCCAGCGGGATATTGAAGCGTTCAATCAGCTCCGGGTAGCTGCGTTTGATCCAGTAAGGCATGTATTCGGCGTTGTGCTCTGACGATTCGGTGACGTAATAGCCGAAAGTTTTCATGATTTCATGGCGCACCATATCATCATGCCTGCCCTGCAGGGCGCTGGCCCGGCGCTTGATTTCCGGGTACAAATCCTCGCCGTGACGGCGAATGTCCAGCAGCCAGGCCATGTGATTAATACCCGCGATATGAAATTGCACGTCGTCGGTTGGCATATCCACGCTTTTCAACAGCGTTTCAGCACATACCTGAACGCTGTGGCACAGTCCTACCGTTTTCACTTCCGTATGGCGCAGCATGGCGCCGGTTATCGTGGCCATCGGGTTGGTGTAGTTCAGCAGCCAGGCGTCCGGGCATACGGCTTCAATATCCCGTGCGAAATCAAACAGCACGGGTAGGGTGCGCAGCGCGCGGAAGATACCACCAATGCCCAGGGTATCGGCAATAGTCTGCTGCAGACCATATTTTTTCGCGATCGTGAAATCGGTGATGGTACACGGATCGTAGCCGCCAACCTGAATAGCATTCACCACGTAATTGGCGTTTTTCAACGCCGCGCGGCGGTTCTCAACGCCAAGGTAGGCGGCGATCTTCGCTCTGCCCGTATTGGTATTGCGGTTGATATTATTCAACATGACGAGGGATTCATTGAGACGGGCGCTGTCGATGTCGTACAGTGCAATCTCCACCTCTTTCAACGCCGGCGTCGTCATAATGTCGCCGAGTACGTTCCTGGCGAAAATGGTGCTGCCTGCGCCCATAAATGTCACTTTAATCATGGTATTTCTCCGTTCCTGCTGTTTTCACCAGGCAGAATGTACGCTGCGGAATGAACAGGAAATATGGCTAAATGTGATATTGGTATGGCGAAAAATGATGTCGCTATGAAAGTGTGAGCCAGCTCCGAATCTGGCTGAAACGCGGTGACTTTACTGCAGGCATCTCTGATAACGTGGGTGAAAAAGAGAGAGCGCGACTGATGCACAAGACTTTTACCCTTAATCATACCGACAATATCGAATTGAATTTGTACCAGTACGGCGAGGAGAATTGTCATAAGGGACACCGCTTTGGCCCCGCAGTCCGCCAGCATTATCTATTTCATTATGTGATAAGTGGAACCGGCACATTTTACAGTGAGTTTGGCGCTTTTCCTGTCGGCGCCGGGGAGGGGTTTCTGATTCATCCCCATGAGGTGACAACCTACTGCGCTGATAATAGGGATCCGTGGCATTATATGTGGCTTGAGGTCGATGGCCTGATTGCCGCCAGAATTTTCGAGGAGTGTCATCTTAGTCGGCAATCTCCGGTTTATCGCCCCAACCTGAATAAAGACGACTCCAGCTCCTCTGGCTACCTGCGGCAAATTGTCGAACATGGCGATGAACATCCGCTGAAGGTGCAGGGATTGTGCTATCTCTTCTTTTCTTCGCTAATCAGCAATACGCCCGGCGAAAAGGCTTCTCTCCCTGATGATAAAACCCGGCATCTGCAAAGGGCGATCAAAAAAATTGAAAATCGCTACCACGAACATCTGACGGTTGATAGCCTGGCCGCCTATTGCAATATCAATCGCAGCTACCTCTGCCGGTTGTTCAAAGGCGCCTACGGTATAGGTCCTAAGGAATACTTGCTAAATTTTCGTATGAACATCGCAGTAAGCCTGCTGAAAAACAGCGCTACGGCGATTAAAGTCGTGGGTATTTCCGTAGGCTATGAAAATCAGCTGCATTTTTCTAAAGCCTTCAGGAAGCTGTACGGCGTATCTCCGGCTAAATGGCGGCAAAAATACCTTTCTGAACAGCAGGCGCTGAGATGACGTTCAGCGCTTATTCTCATCGGCGGTGACTCTGCGCGATCGCTATTTTGCGGGCGTATCCTGATTGAGAATGCGCGATCGACAAACATCCAGAATTTCATCTGCCAGAGAGGAGCTATCAGGACAGGCGCGGGAAAGGACCAGCGCGCCGACAAGATGCGCAATCGTATCGATCAGGTCGGCACGCGTAAGGCCTTCCGCGGCTTTCTCATTTGCTAAGGTGGCCAGCTGAGCTTCAATGCCAGCCGCAAAGGTTGCCTTAATGGCTTCAGATTGACGCGCGGCGTCACTACCCAGAGCCGACATCACACACCCCTTTGCCATGTCATCACGATGTTGGCGGGAGAGGTAATACTCCACAAACGTTTTCCGGCTCACATCGGCCGTACGTTCTGCCGAACGCGTAAAGCCGCAATGCATCGCCTCCGATAATAAATCGGCCTTGGAACCAAAGTGTTTGTAAAACCCTCCGTGGGTTAAGCCAGCCGCTGACATCAGCTCCGCTACGCCTACGCCGTCGTAACCGCGCTCACGAAAAAGTTCTGAAGCCGTTTCAACGATTCGCATCCTGTTTTCGCGAACCTGCTCTTTTGACACTTTCATGGCTTACCCCCTTCAAAACAAAGGCTAAGTATACATTGATGATGATCATAATCAAACCAGTTGACTTTATAGATGATGATCATCATCATTAATCCTGCGCATTTACCCGCTACCCAGCAGAGGAAGAAACATGACGAATTCCCCCTTATTTCACCCCTACGAACCTGGAACGATAACGCTTGCTAACCTGAACAACATCTTGAGAGCGTACTCAGAATGAACAATAAACGTGTGGCTCTGGTGACAGGCGCTTCTTCAGGCATCGGCGAAGCGACGGCTCATCAACTTTTAGCGGCGGGTTATAAGGTTTATGGCACCAGCCGGCGTGGCTCTCAGGCGGGTACACACCGCTTTCCGCTGCTGACGCTTGATGTGACTGACGATGCTTCGGTCGGGGCCGCTATTGACGATCTGCTGCGCCTGGAGGGGCGGATCGATATTCTGGTCAATAATGCGGGCTTTGGGGTCGCGCCTGCCGCCGCGGAAGAAAGCTCTATTGAACAGGCCTGGAGCATTTTCGATACCAACTTTTTGGGCATCGTCAGGCTGACGCGGGCTGTGCTCCCTCATATGCGCCGTCAGGGCAGCGGGCGCATCATCAATATCGGTTCGATTCTCGGGGTCGTGCCGTTGCCGTATGTCGCGCTTTATGCGGCCAGCAAGCATGCGGTCGAAGGGTACACGGGAGCACTCGACCATGAACTGCGCACCCAGGGCATCAGGTTTCCGTGATCGAACCTGCCTACATAAAAACGCAGTTTGAAGCCAATAACAGAGAAGCGGATGCAAAGCTGGAAGAGTATGACCTTATCCGGGCTAAGGTGACGAAAGTGGTCAGTAAGGCAATGGCCGAAGCGGAAAGTCCGGAGGTTGTGGCTAAGGTGGTGGTTAAAGCGGCCCAGGCTCTACGGCCCAAGATCCGCTACACGGCAGGATCGCTGGCCGGTAAATTGAATTTCATTCTCCGATTCGCGCCTGCAAAAATCCTGGATAAGGTCGTGCGCAACAGCCTTCAGCTTGATGCGAGAGAGTCATCATGACATTTTCGCGACTGGCCGCGTCAGGCATCGTCGAGCGGCGTGAAGGATATGCTAACGGGCAAATTCTGTTTGCCGTATTTATCGAGCCGTTACTGGGAACCGCTTTTTTACTCGGCAATAGCGGCGCCAGAAAACATATCAGGACAAATACCAGGAAACCAGCACCATGAAAGCCTTCACGTTTAAACGCTACGGTAAATCCCCGGCGCTGGGATTTGATGACGTCGATTATCCCACCCCCGCGGCTGATGAACTTCTGGTTAAAGTTTACGCCGTTGGCCTGAATCCCATTGATAACGTGATTCCTGGCGGCCTGTTCAAACCGATTTTGTCTTTTAAACTTCCCGCAACGCTGGGCAGCGACTTGTCCGGGGTGGTTGTGGCAACGGGAAGCCGCGTGACGCGTTTTAAGCCAGGCGATGAAATCTTCGCCAGTATTTTCGACAGGGGAACCGGTTCTCTTGCCGAATTTGCGCGAGTACCTGAAAATCTCGCTGCCATGAAACCCGCAAACCTGGATTTCGAACAGGCAGCGTCGCTCCCGATGGTGAGTCTCACCGCCTGGCAGGCGCTGACAGAGAGAGCCGGACTGCAGCCAGGGCAGAAGGTGTTCATCCCGGCGGGGTCCGGAGGAATAGGCAGTTTCGCGATCCAGCTGGCAAAGCATCTTGGCGCAAAGGTGGGAACGACCACAAGTTCAGGCAACCTTGCGTGGGTGAGTCGTCTTGGCGCAGATGAGGTGGTTGACTACAAAAAGCAGACGTTTGAAAACGTGCTGAGCGGCTACGATATTGTACTCGGCACTCTCCGGGGAGATTCGATTGAAAAAGCCGTTAAAATACTCAAGCCTGGTGGCAAGATTGTTTCCCTCACCGGACCATTGGATGCCGCGTTCGCCCGTGACCGGGGGTTAAATTTCTTTTTGCGTTTTATCTTTGCGCTGATGAGCCGAAAGATCCTGCGTCTTACACGAGTGCGGGGTCTTAGCTATTCGTTTTTATTTGTCCGCCCCGATGGCGAGCAGCTCGCGCAAATTAGCCAACTCATCGAATCCGGGCAGATCGGGCCTGCGATCGACAAGGTGTTTCCCTTTGCCGAAACAAAGGAGGCGCTGGACTATCTTGCCCGGGGCCATGCTAAGGGAAAGGTGGTCGTTAGGGTGTCTGGGTCATAACCGCAGCGGTTTTCCGCTTCAACAAAAACACTTTCGTTTAAATCCGTCGTCCTTACTCTCCATCGGGAGCGCCCTGAGGACGGCCTTAGCCCGCTGAGAAAAGCGGGCGTCACGCCGTAGCGTTCACTTCCATCATTGAGATAAGCTGTCATAGGTGAGCCGATGCTTTTGTTGGCAAAGGATTTTGTCTGGTACAATTTTGCTCGGGGAGCATTCGAATCTGGCCCAACAGCGTTGTTGCCTGACGCGGACGCTCCGGGCAGGTGCCGTCACCTGTGAGGATGATATTGCGCGATCCTGAAACAAGTCGAAATCGTGACTTAATTCTAAAATGGTCACTGGTTGTCAATCAAGACGCATCACGCTAAGCTGAAAAAATGACTAAGAATATGAACGTTCCATCATCACGCGGCCCGCTCGATCACAGCGTCCGGGAGCAAATCGTCGACGCTGCCTTTGAGCATTTCGGGCATTACGGCTATGAAAAAACCACCGTGGCGGAGCTGGCTAAATCTATCGGTTTTTCAAAATCTTATATCTATAAGTTTTTCGAATCCAAACAGGCTATCGGCGAAGTGATCTGCGCTAACCGCCTGGAAATGATCATGGCCGCGGTACTCTCAGCGGTGGCTGACGCGCCGTCAGCCAGCGAAAAATTACGCCGCCTCTTCCGGGCGCTCACCGAAGCGGGGAGCGAACTCTTTTTTCACGATCGTAAACTCTACGATATTGCCGCCGTCGCCTCGCGGGAGAAGTGGCCTTCAACAGAAAGGTATGCGGAACGGCTGTTAAAGCTGATTGAGAGCATTCTTGTCGAAGGCAGGCAGGCCGGGGAGTTCGAAAGGAAAACCCCCCTTGATGAAGCCACTTATGCGATATACATGGTGATGTGCCCCTTCATCAATCCTGTTCAACTGCAGTTTAATCTCGAAACGGCCCCAACGGCGGCGGTTCTTCTCTCGTCGCTGATTTTAAGAAGCCTGGCCCCCTGATTTGTGACCATTGACTTTATTGGTCACCAGTCTGAGAATGCGGAAACCATTCTGTTATTTGATTAAGGGTTTCCCATGCTCAGGCTTCATTCAGCCCGCTTTGCCGCTTGTCTTCTGCCGTTGGCCCTCGTGGCCTGCGGTGATAACGCCTCGAGGGACGATCCGCCCACCCAGCCGCCGCTCGTCAGATCCGCATCCGTAGCACTCGCGCACGATACCTCTCGCGCCTATACCGGCGTGGTGGTGGCAAGAACGCAAAGCGATCTTGGTTTTAGAGTGCAGGGTAAGATCCTTGAACGCTTTGTTGATACTGGCCAGACCGTTAAGCGCGGTCAGCCGCTGATGCGGCTGGATCCCGCCGACCTGAAGCTGCAGGCCGTGGCTCAGCAACAGGCCGTTGACGCCGCCAGGGCGCGGGCGCGAAAAGCCATCAGCGATGAGGCGCGCTACCGTGGCCTCGTTGGCGCTGGCGCAGTCTCCGCCTCGGAGTATGACCAGATCAAAGCGGCGGCAGATTCCGCGAAAGCGGATCTCAGCGCAGCCCAGGCGCAGGCAAACGTGGCGCAAAATGCCACGGGCTATGCCGTGCTGCTGGCGGACTCTGACGGCGTGGTGATGGAGACGCTTGCCGAACCCGGTCAGGTTGTCAGTGCCGGGCAGGCGGTGATCCGGCTGGCCAGAGCGGGGCAGCGTGAGGCGCTGGTACAGCTGCCGGAG
>OATC01000365.1_pt1 | contig 12632 bp, 11 predicted proteins | sample 1475871 | NCBI WGS metagenome assembly OATC01 (sample SAMEA2579940, study PRJEB22360) | human gut metagenome | biome: human gut; feature: human-associated habitat; material: faeces | place: Denmark | collected 2008/2010
TCGGCGGCAATGGAAAATATAGCAAGGATATTGTATGTCCAGATGGTTGCGTTATGTTCAGGGTGATGGCAAAGAAACTTGGAAATGACAATTTTTATAAGGGGAAGTTTTTCGATTGATTTTGATTTTTATTGTGTTAAGTTTGAAGATAAGTTGAAATGGATAAATTCCAATTTGTAGAGTTGATTGTAGATGTTAATGTATTTAAAGATTTAATAGTAAATTAGAATATTGCACTATTCATAATTAAGAATAGATTTGCGATATTTTTTTGTTTAAAACACTGCAGAATACTTATATAGTATGTATGTCCTCTCGCTAAATAATAAAGTGTTTTTTGAAAATTTAATAGCATAGGTATTGCGTATGTGTCATAATTTACCAATAAATAAATAAATTCTAATTTAGATTTGGAGGAAAAGGCAATGTTTATAGTAAATCTAACTTATGTTAAACCACTGGAAGAGGTTGAAAAGCATTTGGCAGAGCATATTAAATTCTTAAATAAATACTATACCATAAATAAATTTATCTGTTCAGGGCGAAAAAATCCTAGAACTGGTGGAGTCATTTTATGCAATGCAAAAAATATGGAAGAGGTAAACGAAATTATCAGTGAAGATCCATTTAATAAAAATAGTATTGCAAATTATGATGTAGTAGAATTTCAGCCAACAAAGTATACCGAAGATTTTAAGGTATTTGTTGAATAAATTTTAATTTAGCAGTAAGGCTATTATAATGTTTATTATATGAAATAATATATATTTAATAGTAAATCATAATATTGTACTAGTCATAATGATATGCTCTCTTTAAAGTAGACTGATTTAAAAAATAAAAATCTGTTACTCGAAAGAGAGATTTTTATGTTTAAAATTTAAATTTTAGGTAGTAACTCATAAAAATGCTCTTTAATTTTAAAGATAAAGTAAGTTAAAAATATTAATTGGAAAATACAAAGATAGTAAAATGAAAAAATATAAGATATTATTAATATAGCATATAAGATATTCAAATATTAGATAGGAGAAATACATGAAATACGATACATTATTATTTGACGTTGATAATACACTTCTTGATTTTGATGCAAATGAAAAAGAATCATTTAAGAGCATGATTTTAGATAAAGGTGAAGAATATTCAGAAGAACTATATGAAACTTACAAAAAAATGAATCACAGAATGTGGGAAGCAGTTGAAAGAGGAGAAATAACAATTGATGATGTTTTGTACACAAGATTTTCAAAGCTTATGAATATGTATGGAAAAGAGGTTGATGGTATAGAATACGAAAATACATATAGATTTTATTTAAATAGAGGTATACAAGAGATGCCTAATGTACATGAGGTACTGTCTGAATTAAAGAAAAATCATAGATTATATGTTATAACAAATGGTATTAAGGAAACTCAGGACTCAAGAATGAATAGGTCAGGACTTGTTAAATACTTTGAAGAACGATTTATATCAGAATCTATCGGTGCCAATAAGCCCTCAAGTGAATTTTTTGATTATGTGAAGAATAATATTGATGATTTTAATCCTTCAAATACTTTAATAATTGGGGATTCACTTACTTCAGACATAAAAGGTGGAAATCTTGCAGGAATAGATACATGTTGGTTTTGTAAAGAAGGAACTGTAAATAACACAGGAATAATTCCAACTTATGAAATACATGCTTTAGATGAATTATTTGAAATAATAGAAAGCTAAACGCATTTATAATTTTAAAATATGAAAAAATTCCTAGAAAAAAATTTTTTTATTAAAGTGCCGAGTTTTTGGGATTTTTTTATCTTTTGCAGATTTAAAACTAAAAAAATGAAAAAATAATTTAATTTGCATATTGAACAATTCTTACCTACATAGTATAATGTGGTTATTGAATAAGTAAAAACTATGGCAGTTTTATTTGAAATTATAAAAAAATGATCTATTTTGTAGATTATTTATTAATTGAATACGAATTTTAGCAATGGAGCTAAAGAAATATAAGAATATTTCTTTAGCTCCTTTTTAATTTGAATTCTATGAAAAAAATTTAACTTTGCCTAAATTTGATTAAATAAGAAATATAAATAAATATCGCATATACGCATATAATTGAAAGGGGATTTTATTAATGAGCAAAATCAATGAAATTTTTGGATCAAATGTATTTAATGATTCAGTTATGAAGGAACGTCTTCCAAAGGCTACTTATAAAGCTTTAAAAAAGACAATTGAACAAGGAACAAGTTTAGAGGCTGAAGTGGCTGATGTTGTTGCAGCTGCAATGAGAGATTGGGCAGTTGAAAAAGGTGCAACACATTTTACTCATTGGTTCCAACCAATGACTGGAATTACAGCTGAAAAGCATGATGCTTTTATTAACCCAACATCTGATGGAAAAGTTATATTAGAATTCTCAGGTAAAGAATTAATTAAAGGTGAGCCAGATGCATCTTCATTCCCATCAGGTGGACTTAGAGCTACATTTGAAGCAAGAGGATATACTGCTTGGGATTGTACTTCACCAGCGTTTATAAAAGATGGTTCATTATGTATTCCAACAGCTTTTTGTTCTTACAATGGAGAAGCATTAGATAAGAAAACTCCACTATTACGTTCAATGGAAGCTTTAAATAAACAAGCATTACGTGTTTTAAGAGCATTGGGTAATACTACAACTCAAAAAGTTATTACAACTGTAGGGCCAGAACAAGAATATTTCTTAATTGATAAGAAAATGTATGATGCTCGTAAAGATATAATATTAACTGGAAGAACATTATTTGGTGCAAAACCTTCAAAAGGACAAGAACTTGAAGACCATTATTTTGGAGTAATTAAACCAAGAGTTTCTGAGTTTATGAAAGAGCTTGATGAAGAACTTTGGAAACTTGGAATTACAGCTAAAACTAAGCATAACGAAGTTGCTCCAGCTCAACACGAGTTAGCTCCAATATTTAATACAACAAATATAGCTACTGACAATAACCAACTTACAATGGAAGTTATGAAGAAAGTAGCAGAAAAACATGGATTATACTGCTTACTTCATGAAAAACCATTTGCAGGAGTAAACGGATCAGGTAAGCATAACAACTGGTCAATGGGTACTGATGATGGAATGAACCTTCTTGAACCAGGTACATCTCCACATGAAAATAAACAATTCCTTTTATTCCTTTGTGCAGTAATAAAAGCTGTTGATGAATATCCAGATTTATTAAGAGTATCAGCTGCTAATGCAGGAAATGATCATAGACTTGGAGCTAATGAAGCGCCACCAGCTATAATTTCAATATTCTTAGGAGATCAATTAGAAGATATATTAGAACAAATTGAAAAAGGACCAGCTACAAGCAGTAAGTGTTCAAGTGCATTAACAATTGGTGTTAATACATTGCCAGCACTTCCAAAGGATGCAACTGACAGAAATAGAACATCTCCATTTGCATTTACAGGAAACAAATTCGAATTTAGAATGGTTCCATCTTCAGCTTCAATCTCTGGATGTAACTTTGTATTAAATACAATTGTTGCTGAAACTTTATCTGAAATAGCTGATAAACTTGAAAAAGCTAGTGACTTAAATGGTGAAATTCAAGCTATATTAACAGATATAGTTAAAAATCATAAGAAAGTTATCTTTAATGGTAACGGATATTCTGATGAATGGGTTGAAGAAGCTGCAAGAAGAGGACTTCCAAATATCAAGTCTACTGTTGAAGCTGCTAAAGCTATGATTTCAGAAAAGAACCAAGCTGTTCTTGAAAAGCATGGAGTTTTAACAAAAGTGGAAGCAGAATCACGTTATGAAATTACTCTTGAAAATTACAATAAGATTATAAATATAGAAGCTTTAACAACACTTGAAATGGCAAAACGTCAAATATTACCTGCAGTAATTAAATTTGCTACAAGTCTTGCAGGATCAATTAACACAATAAATGCTACAGGATTAGGCGTTGACGTATCAGCTCAAGCTGATTTATTAAAAGAAGTATCAACTTTAACAGCTTCATTAAAGAAGAATATTGGAATTCTTGAAGAAGTAGTTGCAAAAGCTGATAGCTTTGATGGTGATATCTTCGATTTAGGTATGATGTACAGATACGAAGTATTTGAACAAATGAGTACTTTAAGAGAAGATGCTGACAAGCTTGAAACTTTAGTTGATAAAGAATTCTGGCCAATGCCAACATACGAAGATATGTTATTCAATGTTTAATATATAATTAGAAAAGATGTCCTAAGACTGATTAACTAAGTCTTAAGACATCTTTTTATATTATCTAATAAAGTTTATAAATATTGTGATAATAGCTGAATTTACAAAATCAATAAAAAGGCAGCCGACAATTGGGACTACAAAGTATGGTGTGTGAACAAATCCATATCTATTTGTTAATTCATCCATATTAGCAATGGCATTTGGAGTAGCACCCATTCCAAAACCACATATTGCAGATGAAAATACTGCAGATTCATAATTTTTGCCCATTACCCTATAAGTTATAAAATAAGCAAACAATCCAACTAAAAGAACTTGAGCAAATAGCATGATTAGAAGTGGTAGAGCTAAATCAGCTAGTTGCCAAAGCTTAAGGCCCATTAAAGCCATTGTTAAGAAGAATGATAAGCTTAATCCTCCTAAGGTTTCAATTTCCTTTTCTACAATTTGTTTTCCACTAAAGTCATAGATGTTTCTTATAATAGCAGCAACCAGCATTGCACCTATATATGAAGGAAACGTCAAGCCTAAATCTTGAATTAACTTAGAGACAATAGATCCAAGTCCCATTGCAATAAATAAGAAGCATGCACCATTCATCAGCTTTTTAAAAGAAAGAATATTATGATTTTCTTCATTATAATCTCCAAATTCCTCTACAGGCTCTTTTGAATCTTCATCATGTGGAGTTCTTATCTTATGATTATGTATTAGGCTTCTAGCAACTAAGCCACCAATTATGCTACCCATTATAAGACCAAATGTTGCAGAAGCAATAGAAACTGTAGTAGCACCATTAATGCCCATTTCTTCAAGCATAGGTCCAAATGAACCAGCAGTTCCATGGCCGCCTATCATAGGGATTGATGCTGTACAAAGTCCAAGTAATGGTGGCAGTTTAAAAATAAATGCAAAAATTACTCCAACAACATTCTGCGCGATAACAAGGAGCACTGCAAGAATAAGAAATGTTACTACTTTTATGCCGCCTTCTTTTAAGACCTTAAAGCTTGCTGTAAAACCTATACTGGTGAAAAATGCTGTCATAAATATATTCTGCAAAGTTGTATCTAAATTTATTGAAGCTATGCCAGTAATATAAAATATAAGTATTAGCAGAGCAAATACAAAGCCGCCAACAACAGATGGAGGTATGCAGTACTTTGAAAGTAATGAAATTTTATTTCTTATATATTTACCGATATAAAATACAATAGAAACTAAAGCCATTGTAAGATAGATGTCTAAATTAAATTCCATATAGAATATTGTCCTTCCTTTAGTAAATTATTTCTATAACTTAGTATGTATAAAATAATATAAAAATATTAATTTACATTAAAACTTCTACATTATTATAAATTTTATAAGCTCTTTTTAGAATTATTAATGTAATATAACTTAAAAATATGCTATTTTTCTTTTTCTTTTTTATTGGATTTTTCGTTACCTTTGCCGTTGGAATTTCCATTACCATTATTATTACTATTGCCATTATTATTATTACCATTGCCGTTACCATTATTATTGCCATTTCCTTTTTCTTTTCCGTTACCATTGCCGTTTCCATTGTTTCCTGTATTACTATTATTTATAACATCGGTAACTTTCTCATATTCGTTTACTTCTACTACTGGCTCAGTAATTTTTTCACCAAGGCTTATAACCAAATTAATTTTGGTATTTTTCTCATATAACGTATTTGATAAAGGTGACTGACTAATAATTATACCTTTAGGAATAGTATCACTATATTCTTGTGTTATATTACCAAGTAAAAATCCATTACTGATTATAATCTTTTCTGCAATATCTTGAGTATTTCCAATAAGCGAAGGTACAGGTATATTGTTTTCTTCTAGTGAATCATTATTCTCTTCAGATATTTCATTAACTATAATTTCAGAATCAGGTATATCTGTATTTTCAAAACTTGGTACATCTACATTTTTAGAAGATTCTTTTAAAGTATATCTACATAAAGCACCTATAAATATTGCAGAAACAAGCATCGTTGATATTAAGATTATCTTTTTATTTTTCTTAGAATTGCTATTTAGAGCTTTATTATTTTTATCATTCTTTAATAGTAATGTTTCTTGGTCACATGCTTTAGTCGTAATATCAGTAGAATCAATCTTACTATCACATAATAATGTATCAGATTCCAGCATAATATTCGAATCATTAAATGATTTATTTTCCATAACAATAGTTGTATCATTAAATGATTTATTTTTAAATGAGAATTTGTATTTTGAATTTTCCTTAATTAAATTTAAAATATGCGAAAGCTCTTTGGCAGTTTGAAATCTATTAATAGGATCTTTTTCTAGAGTTTTTAAAATCACTTTATTTAGATTTTCAGGTATACTAGAAAATATTTCTATTGGTGGAGTAACAGGTTCTTGAATATGCATCATTGCTACAGAAATAGGGAGCTCTGCCTTAAAAGGAACTTTACCAGTAATCATTTCATACATGACAATTCCAAGAGAATATATATCAGTCCTGTAGTCAACTAGCTTGCCTTTAGCCTGCTCTGGAGAAAAATAATGTATAGACCCTATAATCTTATTTGGATAAGTCAGAGTAACTGAATCAGTTATTTTAGCAATTCCAAAGTCTGTAAGCTTTACTATATTATCTTTAGTAATTAAAATATTATCTGGTTTTATATCACGATGAATTATATTATGTTTATGGGCGCACTCAAGGGCTTTGGATATTTGAAAAGCTATATCTAAAGTTTCTGAAAAGCTAAGCTTAATATTTTCTTTTATTATTTGCTTTAATGTTTTTCCATTTATATATTCCATAACTATAAAATTAATATCATTTTCTGAGCCTGCATCATAAACATTAACTATATTTGAATGTGATAACTTTGCAATTGAATTAGCTTCAAGTTTAAATCTGTGTATAAACTCTTTGGAATTATTTAATTCTGTTTTTAATATTTTTATGGCTACAAGTCTATCTAATATGGTACAACGTGCTTTATAAACAATGCCCATACCACCTTCACCGATTTTCTCTAATAACTCATATCTGTTTAAAAGTAATGTCTTTGCCATGGTGTCCTCCTAAAAAACCATTAGTATGTGTATTATAACATATTAAATAGTGAAAAATTATTTTATTTTTATCTTCTTCTTCGATATTCTCCTGGAGTAATTTCAACTAATTTTGTAAATATTCTATTAAAATGATATTAATTACTGAAACCATAATTGCTAGCAATTTCATAAATATGAAGATTAGTATTTTTTAAGTATTCAAAAATAGTAAGACCAATACTTTTCTTAAAGACTCTATTTAAGTAATCAAAATTCATAAGTAAATCTTTTTCAATCATATTTCTATAGTAATAAATTGGGCATATATACAGAGTTTGGGGAAGAGTTTATAATGTAATTGAAGACACTGAATTTAATATATTTATTAAATTAAAAAAGATTAGGAGAAAAAATGAAAAGAAAAAGTATAAAAAAGGTTTTGACAATTGTAGCTTTAACAATGGCTATATCAATTATTAATCCAATGGCAGCAAAGGCAGAATGGAAAAAGGATAAGATAGGCTGGTGGTATAAAGCCGGTCAAACGTATTATAAAGACTGCTGGCAGAAAATAAATAGGTCATGGTATTATTTTAACGACAGTGGATATATGGAACATGACAGAATTTTAAATGGCTATTACGTTAATTCTGATGGTACATTGGTAACAGGTAGTAAGGAAATTCAAGCATATGTTAATTTATTAAAGCAGCCAGAAGTGTTAAAGACAAAATATAATGTAGAATATGCTAATTACCTTGGGCAAACTAAAGAAAATGATGTTCCAGATTGCGATATAATAGACATTGATGGAGATGGAGTTTATGAAGCAGTGTTTGTAAATGGAATATCTCACGCAAATGAAAAAACATCAGTATTCACATATAAAGACGGACAAGTAGAGTTGGCAGGAGAGATGAGCGGAAGTTATGAATATGATGATAAAAGCAAAGCAATTATTGGAGTATGGAGTGGGCAAGACTCTATGAGTGGTGAAATATACAAAATGGAAAATGGAAAGTTGAAAGAAATTCATACGTATAGTGTAAATGATGGATACTTTAAAGCAGATATGTTTATAGATGGAGAAAAGGTAACTAGGCAGGAAGTTAATGAGTTTTTTAATCAGTATGGAGAAGCAGGGAAATATTTCATTATTAAATAAAGTATATAGTATAATGATATAAAGCAAGGAAGGCAAAGTAGCCTTCCTTTTCTGTATAATTTTTTATACTTCCAGGTAAACTTATGAGATTATAGCTGGAGTTATATTTATTTTTTATAGAAATTAAAGTAAAAAGAATATTAAACAGTATAATTGGGAAACAAAATATTAGGTGAATTTATAATTTATAGAGGTGAACTAATGACAAAGAAATATTATGTATTTATAAAAAGTATAGCAATAGCAATGTTAATAATAACTTTTTCTCTTATGATAAATAATGAAAATAGTGCAAATGCAGCTTCATTTTTTAACAATAAAAATAATATTATTCCAAAGCCTTTAAGTTATGAAAGTGGTAAGGGAGAGTTTGTAATTTCAAGTGATACTGTAATTTATGTAAAAGGAAGAACAAAGGAGGAAACTGAAGAAATAATTAAAATTGCTCAGTATATGAGAGACAAACTAAGCATACCTACTGGATTTCAATTAAAAATAATTGAAGGCGATAATGTACCTGATAATAGTATATTTCTAACAACATTAAATTCAAGTGAAGAGCAGGGAAATGAAGGTTATGAACTTGTAGTAACACCACAAAAGATAGAAATTATAGGATATAAGCCAGAAGGAATATTTAGAGCAATTCAAAGTTTAATAGCTTTGCTTCCATCTGATATTGAAAAGAAAGCAGTAGTAAAAAATATAAAATGGATTGTTCCTGCATCTATAATAAATGATAAGCCAGAGCATGAACATAGAGGATTTATGATAGATGTGGCAAGAAGATTTTTTACTGTAGATGATATAAAACGCCAAATAGATTTTGCGTCACAATATAAAATAAATAGATTACATTTACATCTTAGTGATGATCAAGGATGGCGCCTTGAAATTAAGAAATATCCGGACTTAACACTAATAGGTGGAAGTACAGAAGTAGGTGGTGGTCCAGGAGGATATTATACTCAGGAACAATTTAAGGAAATAGTAAAATATGCAGCTGAAAGATATATAGAAATAATTCCAGAGTTTGATATGCCAGGCCATTGTAATGCAGCATTAGCTTCATATGGATTTTTAAATCCTGATGGCAAAAGAAAACCACTATATACTGGTACTCAAGTTGGATTTAGTTCATTTATGACCCATGATGAAAGAACATATGAGTTTATAGAAGATGTTATTAAGGAAACTGCTGCAATATCACCATCAAGATATTTTCATATAGGCGGGGATGAAGCAGATAGTACTCCCAAAGCTGATTATGATTATTTTGTAGGAAGAGTTGCTAAAATTGCAGAAAAGTATAATAAAACACCAATAGGATGGGACCCTATTGATACTTCTCCAGAAATAAACTCTAGTGTAATACTGCAAAACTGGAAGGATTCAAATGAAGCAGCTGTGAAAAAGCAGATGAAAATTATAATTTCTATTGCAAAGAAAACATATTTAGATATGAAATATAATAAAGATACTCCTTATGGAACAGATTGGGCAGGATATATTGATGTGAAAACTGCATATGATTTTGATCTTACAGATTTTGCACCTAAAAATCTTATACAAGGAATAGAAGCACCACTTTGGACTGAATTTATTCCAAATGTGCAGGCAATGGATTATATGATATATCCAAGATTATTAGGTTATGCTGAAATAGGGTGGACACCTAAAAGTAATAGAAATTGGAATGAATATAAAAATAGATTGAAAAAAGCAGAAGAAAGATTGAAAATTGATGGGGTTAATTATTATAAAGGATAAACATATGAATAAAAAATAGAATATAATGTAAACTTAGAAGTGCTGGTGCAGAGTGATATTATTATCATTTTGCACCAGCATTTTATGATAAATTTTATAAACTGATTATAATTTAAGAAGATATAGCTTGAATTTTAGACTATACCATTTATAATAAAGAAGTTATTTATATAATTAAAGATTAGATACTATAGTGTAGCTGAAAAGAAATAATAAATAACCAAGAATTAATTAAAATTATTGTGGGAGAAAACAAATGAATTTTATAGCTATAGATTTTGAGACAGCAAATGAAAAAAGAAATAGTCCATGTTCAATAGGTATTGTTGAAGTTAAAAATGGTAATGTAGTAGAAAAGGTACATCATTTAATAAAGCCTAAAGAAATGAGATTTATGCCAATTAATATCGGTATTCATGGGATACGTCCTAAGATGGTTGAAAATGAATTGGAATTTGATGAAGTTTGGAATAAGATAAAGCATTACTTTGATGATAATTTAGTAATAGCGCATAATGCTTCATTTGATATATCTGTACTTAGAAAGACACTAGAGCTTTATGAAATAGAAATGCCTAAATTTAATTACATATGTACAATGAAACTTTCAAGGAACTTTTATAGAAATATTGATAATGCAAAATTAAATACAGTAAATAAATTTTTGGGATATGAGTTCATACACCATGATGCTCTTTATGATGCTCTTGCTTGCAGTAATATACTTCTTAATATATCTGATGAGTTAGAATGTAAAGATATTAATGAAATATGTAAGCTTTTAGGTGTGACATTAGGAAACGTTGATAATGAAGGATATAAGCCATCTTCATCTAGAGGAAGAATATTCAGATTTTCTAATAGACAGCCTGCTAAAAATGACATAAGAGAACAACTTGATTATGATGCATTTAAAGATGAAGTTGTTGTATTTACAGGAGGACTTGCATCCATGGCAAGAGATGAAGCCATGAGATTTGTAAGAAGGCTTGGAGGAACTTGTGGAAGTTCTGTAACTAAGAAGACAACAATTCTTGTTACTAACATGCAAAATATAGATGACTTAAGCAGAGATGAAATGAGTAATAAACTTAGAAAAGCTGTGGATTTAAGAGTCAGGGGGCAAAATATACTTTTTTTAAGTGAAGAAGAGTTTTTAAATAGATTTAAAATTCATCAGGAATAAATTTATGGTTTAGTAATAGATAAGATGCAAGATGTAGAGTTCAAACCTGGTTTGAAAAAAGGTATTTACTATAACTTAATAATGTACCTAAGCAATGGAGGAGAGCCACGTTCAGACGGAGTAGGTTTATCTTTTTTTATATCAAGGGAAAGTTAATAAATTTACACATTAATGTTAATATAATTGAATATATAATAGAAATAAATAAGAAAATAAAGAAAGAAGAGTACATGATATGATGATCGAGGAATTGAGAATAGGTAGAAATTTTACAGAGAGTGAAAAAATTATTTCTGAATTTATATTAAATCATTCAAATGAATTTCAAAAAATGACTAGTGAGTAATTAGGGAGGGTAACTTTTACAAGTAAATCTACTGTTATTCGTTTGCGTAAAAAGCTGAATGTCCTAAGTTATCAAGAATTGAAAAAAGTGCTGTATTCGGAATGTAATGAGGAAAGAATACTTGGAAAAGAAGATACGTATCCAAATTTAAATAAGAAAAGTACAAATAGAGAGAGTGATAGCTTACTTCAGTATGTATACAAAAAAACTATTAATGAAGTTAATTTGCTGAATAATAAGATTATTATAAATCGAATTGTGAATCAAATCATTAAAATTGAGGAGATGGAGTTCTATTCTACAGGAATAGCATATTCCGTACTTGAAACAGTATCTCATAAATTTAATTCTATTGAAATGGAAATTAATGGTTGAAAAAAATACTTTCATTTATGAAAAACTCAATTTGGAGAGCCTCTTGATGCCATTTTAGAGCTTTTTAATGCTGCATAAGTCTCTCTTTGGTTATTTGGCTGGAAATATTTGTTTGCATTTTCGCTTGTTTATAGTTATAATGTTCTTATTTCATTAATTTCCATTGTAATCATGATGGAATGTATGCATTATTCAGAAAAACAAGATGCTTAATACAAATAACTGTTCGTAAGTCAGGGCTTTCATGTCTTTATAAGGAATATACTTCATACTAGATGTTATTTGATGTATTATGCATCTTTGTATTTTCGCAAATGGAAATGTAGCGACCATAGCTTCTTTGAAGCCATTTAAGCCATCAACAGAAAATATTAGCACATTTTGAATACCCCTATTTTTTAGGTCATTTAAAACAGATAATCAAAGCTTACTACTTTCATTAGCACTTATCTATATTCCTAAAACTTCTTTTTCACCATCCATATTTACTCCTATTACCA
>OATC01000373.1_pt1 | contig 12414 bp, 12 predicted proteins | sample 1475871 | NCBI WGS metagenome assembly OATC01 (sample SAMEA2579940, study PRJEB22360) | human gut metagenome | biome: human gut; feature: human-associated habitat; material: faeces | place: Denmark | collected 2008/2010
TGCTGGGCTTTCTCGGCGAACACTTCGGCCTGCGCAGCGCCATGATGGTGGTGCTGGCACTCGTGCTGGTCGCGGCCATCGTCGCTCGCGCGGTAGCGAAGCCACAATCCGAACCCGTGATGGAGAACAGTTAATGAGCATCAAAATGATTGCGGTAGACATGGACGGCACTTTTCTGAGCGATGCCAAAACCTATAACCGTCAGCGCTTCCTCGCCCAGTATCAACGGATGCGCGAGCAGGGCATCCGCTTCGTCGTCGCCAGCGGCAACCAGTATTACCAGCTTATCTCCTTCTTCCCGGAGGTAGCGCACGAGATCGCCTTTGTCGCCGAAAACGGCGGCTGGGTGGTCAGCGCCGGAGAAGATGTATTTAACTGCCGGATGCCGCAGGAACATTTCAATACCGTCATCGATCATCTCCAGACGCTGACCAACATTGAAATTATCGCCTGCGGTAAGCGCAGCGCTTATACCCTCAACCAGTATAATGATGAGCTGAAAGCGGTCGCGGCAAAGTACTATCATCGCCTCGAACTGGTCGACGACTTTAATCATATTGCTGATGATGCGATTCTGAAATTTGGCCTCAACGTCCCGGACCAGCTGATCCCTGAGATACAGCCGAAGCTGCACGCCGCGCTTGGCGATATGGTAACCGCGGTCGCTACCGGCTACGGCAGCATTGACCTGATTATTCCTGGGGTACACAAAGCTAACGGACTGCGCATCCTGCAGGAGCGCTGGGGGATCGAGAACCATGAAGTGGTGGCGTTTGGCGATAGCGGCAACGATATTGAAATGCTACAGCATGCCGGATTCGGTTACGCGATGGCCAACGCCGCCGCGCCGGTGAAGGCCGTCGCTGGCTATCGTGCGCCGCACAATAACGAAGAAGGCGTACTGCATATTATTGATAAAGTGCTTAATCGCGAAGCGCCGTTCGCCTGAGGGCGCGCCTGCTGCGGCGCGTAACGTCGCAGCAGGGCATCTGAAGATTACTGCGGTTCGAGGGAGCTGCCTACGCGTTTATCCTTCAGGAAGTAGACCGTCATCGCCAGCCAGAGCACCCCGCTCAGCAGGTTGAGCAAGCTGAAGAGTCCGCTACCGCCAGCCTCATAGGCGTGCTTGCTCACTTCGATACCCACGGTAAAGATCAGCATTTGCAGCATCCCCATCGCCGCCGACACCGTTCCCTTGCTCATCTCGCTGGCAAACAGCGTCAGGCGCACCAGCCCGGCGTTGGCGAGCCCAATGCCGAAGGCGTAAACGCTCAGCCCGGCGGTCATCCACAGATACGCGTGGGTTGACGCCACCGTCGCGATGGCGGAGATCAGCAGGCCGATCATAATTGGCCAGCCGCCGAGAATAATCAGCGAACGCACCGTCTTGCGGGAAGTCTGGCGCGCCAGCACCAGGTTACCGGCAATCAGCGCGCCAAATATCGGCACCTGCAGCAGACCATACTCGTAGCTGGTCGCCTGCTCGCCGCTAATGATGATCACCGGCGATTGGTTGGGCCGCTCCAGCAGCGGCAGGCTGACAAAACCGGTGGCCAGCGCGCCGGCGACAAAGCGCAGGTTTTTCAGCACTTCACGATAATCACGCCCCAGCTCTTTAACCGATAGCTTCTCGCCAATGCGGGTGGCGGTTTCCGGCATCGCCTTCTGTAGCCCAAAAAAGGCGATAGCGGCCAGCACGGCAAACAGGACAAACATCATCTCCCACGGCAGGAGATGAACCCAGGCCGCGCCCACCAGCGGCCCAAGCAGCGGCGCAATCAGCGCGACGTTGGCCATCAGCGCCGTGATCTTGATGCACACCGCCTCTTCAAAAGACTCCTGTATCGCCGCATAGCCAACCGCACCGATAAAGCACAGGCTGATGCCCTGCAAAAAGCGCAGCAGCGTGAACTGCTCAATCGTCTGCGCCAGCAGCGTCGCCAGGCAGGTCACGATAAACCATACCACCCCGGTCAGCATGACCGGACGGCGGCCCCAACAGCCACTGCAAAAACATACCGCCGGCCAGATAGGCGGTCATTGAGGTCGGAACCCACTCATTGCCCACGCCAAACTCTTCCACCACCGAGAGCATTCCCGGCTGGATCATGTCATTGCCGATATAGGTGGCGAATTCGTATAACACCAGGCACAGCGGAAAGAGCAGCGCCTGACGTCCGAGGCGTTTGCCTGAAAGCGAAGAATTGTGCATGAAATCTCTTATTTAAATAAAACCGCGCAAAGTTTAATGAAAGTCGTGCCGGGGAGATAGTGAATTGTGAGCGATGAAGAGAAATATCGCCACGCAGAGACCGCGTCGCCATCACCGAATGAAAATCCCACTGTATATATTTCGTTTATGTTTCAATTAGATTACAGGCTATATACTCCTTTACTCAGTCTGTTAACGAAGCCACATACGCACTTTCATTCATAACAAACTGATAATTAAGACAATACTGCTTTACCTTATCGCCACCGTTTTTTAAGGTGGGCGGCTTGTTGCTAACGGACCCAAGAGCCTGGATGTATGCTGGAAAATATTAACTACTCGCTGTTTGCATTCCTCAATGCCACCCCCGCGTCGCCGTGGTGGGCAATTGAAATCGCGACGTTTATCGCCAAAGACCTGATTATTATTGTGCCATTATTGGTGTTCGCCTTATGGCTTTGGGGGCCAAACCAGCGTCAGCTAGTATTTAAGGTGATGATGGCGCTCGCGATTAGCCTCACGCTTTCATGGATATTCGGCGTGTTTTTTCCGCATGAACGTCCGTTTGCCGCCGGTGTGGGCTATAACTTCCTGCATCATTCACCCAATAACTCCTTCCCAAGCAATCACGGTACTATTTGCTTTACCTTTGCGCTGGCCTTTATGTTCTGGCACCGCCTGTGGTCGGGCGCGCTGCTTATCGCCGTTGCCTGCGCGATTGCCTGGTCCCGGGTCTATCTCGGCGTTCACTGGCCGATGGACATGCTGGGCGGGCTGCTCACCGCGATGATCGCCTGCCTTAGCGCCCAACTGCTGTGGCAAAGCGGCGGAAAAACCCTCTATCAGCATCTGCAGCGGCTGTACCGCCTGTTCTTTTCGCTGCCGATTCGCAAAGGCTGGGTGCGCGAATAGACGTTCCTGACCAGCCGGTAAAGTTGCGGCAGCGCCCGATTCCTGCGCGTGACTAAGCCTCTTCCGGCAGGTAAAATCGCCGCTGACGCCCTGTCAATGCAGGGCGCTTTCAGCTTAGAGGGAATATGGAAACTCGTCGTGACGAACGCATCAGCCAGCTTATTCAGGCACTCAAGCGCAGTGATAAACTCCATCTAAAAGAAGCGGCCACCCTGCTTGGCGTGTCAGAGATGACCATTCGTCGCGACCTCAACGGCCACAGCGGTCCGGTCGTGTTGCTGGGCGGCTATATCGTTCTGGAGCCGCGCAGCGCAACGCACTATCTGCTGAGCGATCAGAAAACGCGCCTTGTGGATGAAAAACGCCGCGCAGCCCGCCATGCGGCAAAGCTGCTTGAGCCCCACCAGATGGCCTTTTTTGACTGCGGGACCACCACGCCGTGGATCATCGACGCCATCGATAGCGCCCTGCCCTTTACCGGCGTCTGCTATTCGCTCAATACCTTTCTTTCCTTACAGGAAAAGCCCCAGTGCCGCGCAATTTTGTGCGGCGGCGAGTTCCACGCCAGCAACGCCATTTTTAAACCGCTAAGCCTGCAGGATACGCTGAGCCATCTGTGCCCGGACATCGCGTTTTATTCCGCTGCGGGCGTCGATTGCGAGCAGGGCGCGACCTGTTTTAACCTGGAAGAGCTGCCGGTCAAACACTGGGCGATGAAAAGCGCTCGCTACCACGTGCTGGTTGTCGATCACAGTAAATTCGGCAAAGTCCGGCCGGCGCGGATGGGGGATTTATCGCAGTTTGACGTAATAGCCAGCGACGTGTGTCCGGATGACGATCTGCTCGCGCTGGCGAAGGAAAAACAAATTTCACTGCTTTACTAACCGCGCCCCGCAGGGCGCGGCCTGCATTTTAAGAGAACCAACCGCCGAACCAGCCGTGCAGTTTCATCAGCACGAAATCGATCATCCGGCTAAAGAAACCGCCTTCGTTTACCGCTTCCATTACAATCAGCGGCCGCTGCTCAATGGTTTTATCATTCAGTTTAAAGTCGATGGTGCCGACAACCTGCCCTTTGGTCAGCGGCGCGGTCAGCTGTGCATCATTCAGGGTGTAGCTGGCCTTGAGGTTTTTCAGCTGGCCTTTCGGCAGCGTGATGGAACCCGCCTCGCCCGCCCCCAGCTTCGCTTCACTGCTATCGCCAAACCAGACGCGCTGGGTAATGAAGGTGGCATCGGGTTTAATCGGCGTCACGGTTTCATAGAAGCGGAATCCCCAGGTCAGCAGTTTTTCTGATTCGTTAAAACGGATACGGTCAGTTTTGGTGCCGAGCACGACGGCAATCAGGCGCATATCGTTTTGCGTCGCGGAAGAAACCAGATTGTAGCCCGCCCCGGCGGTGGTCCCGGTTTTCACCCCGTCAGCGTTGAGGTTCGTGCTCCACAGCAGGCGGTTGCGGTTCGGCTGGCGGATTTTGTTGAAGGTGAACTCTTTTTCTTTATGGATCGCATACTCTTCCGGCACGTCATGGATCATCGCTTTGGTGAGCAGCGCCATATCGCGGGCGGTACTGAACTGACCCGGCGCGTCCAGACCGTGCACGGTCATAAAGGTGGTATTGGTCAGGCCCATTTTCTGCGCATAGCCGTTCATCAGGCTGACAAACGCGTCCTGGCTGCCCGCCACGTAGTCGGCTATCGCGATGCTGGCGTCGTTGCCGGACTGAATGATGACGCCCTTGTTAAGATCTTCTACCGACACCTGCATCCCCGGCTTGAGGAACATAACCGAAGAGCCGCGCAGCGCCGGGTTACCGGTGGCCCACGCATCGCGTCCGATGGTCACCATATCTGTAGACTTAATCTTACCCGCCTTTAACGCCTGGCCGACAACGTAGCTGGTCATGATTTTGGTCAGGCTCGCCGGGTCGAGTTTTTCGTCGGCATTGCCTTCGCTGAGCACTTTGCCGCTGGCATAGTCCATCAGGATCCAGGCTCGCGCGTCAATGGATGGCGCATCGGGGAGTTGTTCCGCAGCCTGCACCGCAGGCGCAACGAGAAGTAAAAGCGCGCAGCCTGCCGCGAGGCCGCGAAGGGAAAAAGCATCATGCGTCATAAGAGCCACCCAAGTATCCTTTCCAAACAAAAATATGCCGCCACACTCGTTCCGCGCCGCAGCAGCCGGTGAGTAAAGCGTACAAATGACCTTAAAGAAACAGCGAGTTGGTAAAGTTTTTAAAGTTTACGCAATAACCTCGTCCGGTGCTGCAAACAGCGCAATTTTTTTGATCGCGGTTGCCTAAATATTAACTTTATTCCAACATGAATGCTCACTACGCCGCAACGGCGGCGAAATAAAAAGCAGGAGCGGATATGATTACGCTGTGGGGCAGAAATAACTCGACCAATGTGAAGAAAGTGCGCTGGGTGCTGGAAGAACTCGACCTCCCGTATCAGCAAATTCTGGCAGGCCTGGAGTTCGGTCTGAATCACGATCCGGCCTATCTGGCCATGAATCCCAATGGGCTGGTACCGCTATTGAAAGATGAGACGACCGATATCGTGCTCTGGGAATCCAACACCATTATCCGCTATCTGGCCGCGCAGTATGGTCAGGATCGCCTGTGGGTGGAGTCGCCCGCCGAACGCGCTCAGGGAGAGAAATGGATGGACTGGGCCAACGGTTCGCTCTCGCCGGCCCATCGGCCGATTTTAATGGGGCTGGTGAGAACCCCGCCTGAAAAACGCGACCCCGCCGCGATTGAAGCCGGTATTGCCACCTGCGAGACCCTGTTCGCCATTCTCGATGACGAACTGTCGCGCCGTCAGTGGCTATCAGGCGACGCCTTCGGCCTCGGCGACATCGCCGTCGCGCCGTTCATTTATAACCTGCTGGAGACCGTGAAAACCTGGCAACCGCGCCCGCACCTGCAGCGCTGGTATCAGCAGATTAACCAGCGCCAGGCCTGGCGCAACGTGGTGATGATCCCGGTCACCTGATATTAGCCCGCCGGGCTCACCCTCAGCAGCTCGCCGTTGGATTCGTCGGTTAAGACATACAGATAGCCATCGGGTCCAACGCGCACATCGCGGATACGTTTACCGCGATCGCCCATAATCCGCTCCTGTTCCGTCACCTTATTGCCGTCAACCTTGAGGACAATCAGCGACGTATCCTTCAGCGCGCCGATAAAGAGCCTGTGCTGCCACTGCGGGAAGGTCGGCGCGTTGTAAAACGCCATACCGCTCACCGCTGGCGACTTCGCCCAGACAAACAGCGGCGCTTCGGTTCCCTCCAGCGTTTTGCCTTTGGCCTCCGGGATCGGCAGGCCGCTATAGTTAATGCCGTGCGTCGCCAGCGGCCAGCCGTAGTTTTTCCCTTTTTGCACCAGGTTGATCTCATCCCCGCCGCGCGGGCCGTGTTCATTTAACCACAGCGTATCGCTCCACGGGTTCATCGCCATCCCCTGGGGGTTGCGAATACCGTAAGACCAGATTTCCGGCCTGACGCCAGCCTGGCCGACAAAAGGATTATCCTCCGGGACCTTGCCATCAGCCGTTAGCCGCACCACTTTTCCCTGCAGCTTATCGAGATCCTGAGCGGTCGAACGCTGGTTATTCTCCCCGAGACCGATAAACAAATAACCGCGGCCGTCGAACACCAGCCGCCCGCCAAAATGGTTGCCGGTTGAAAGCTTCGGCTGCTGGCGGAAAACCACCTGGAAGTTTTCCAGGCGCTGGAGATCCTCGCTCAGTCGGCCGTAGCCTACGACGGTCCCGGCCTTGTCGTCACTCCCGCCTTCGGCGTAGCTTAGCCAGACCCGGCGCGACTGGGCGAAATCCGGGGCCAGCGCCACGTCAAGCAGCCCCCCCTGCCCGTTGGCCCAGACCTGCGGTACGCCCGAGATCGCAGGCGCGAGGCCTTTATCCCGCTGCCACAGCCGGAGCTCGCCGCCGCGCAGGGTCATCAGAATGCCCCGATCGTCCGGAAGAAAGGCCAGCGCCCACGGGTGTTCAAGCTGGTTCTGCAGTACCTCTACGCGCTCCCGGGCGGCAAGGGCAGCCGCAGGCAGCAACAGTGCGGTAAGGGCTATCATCAGGGTAATGGTCTGGCGCATGGCATACTCCTTTTGTCAGCAATGCGATAAGGGTAGCCAGCGTGGGAAAACGGGAAGGAATTTTTACATAACATTAATCGGGGGGAGCAGGCTCCCCCCGATCTCAGGCATGAGTAATGGGCTTGGAATCATTCAATTTATGAATATTTAGCCGCAATACCGCCAGGCAGCTTTCCAGCTTATCTACGTCGACAGCGATGTAGGACGGGCAGTCATGATGTCCGCTCAGCAGGCACACCGCCGCGGAAGCGACGGCTTCGCCCGCCAGCCTCAGGGCATCCTTTTCCTCCGGCGCAACGACGTGCTGCAGGCGCGGCGCGTGTTGACGCATTTCATGGCACAGTTCAAACAAGTTATCACGTAGATGGTCGTTTTCGCTGACTGACATATAGCCTTTTGCTTTACGCAGCTGTAAATAAGCATCGAGATCAATGTTGGCATTAATCAGCTTATTCATCAGGTTACGATATAGTCTGTCAACGCTCATCGCGGTTCCTCCTCTGTCGTCCTTTACCACAATCATAATATGGTCATTTTTTGTACAAAACGATGAGGCAGATCAATAATTCTCAGGTCATTAACATCCTTTACAATGTTACAACGAAGCTTAAAATCCCCACCTGCGACATCATCTCCTGAAAGCCAAAAATGTTATACGTTCTCATAAAAGTTAAAATTCCAACCCTGGGATATAAAATCATTTATTGCAGTAATGATCACAAATTAGCGCAATTCACGTTGCCAGAAAATGCCGCCGGGTGTCATATCATCAAATAAAATGTATTACGTATAACATTTAATAAGAACGGCAGGCATATCGATCCTGTTTGTAACCTTTATCTCTATCGCTTGAAGGAACTGAAATGATGACGCCCGGCAAAAGAAACTATATCTTGTTGAGTCTTTTCGATTTCCTCTACCTCTTCGCCTGGTCCTCGACCATGGCGTTCTTTGTGATCTGGACGACTCAGCACCTCGGGATTAGCGCAACGAAAACCGGCCTGCTCTACTCGGTCAACGCCTTTATTGCCCTGCTGATGCAGCCCTTCTTCGGCTTTATTTCCGATAAGTTCGGCCTGAAAAAGCGGCTGATCTGGATCCTGGTCGCCATGCTGCTACCGGTAGGCCCGTTCTTTATTTATTTGTACGCGCCGCTGCTGGTGCACAGCTTCTGGCTGGGTGCGCTGCTTGGCGGGGTATACCTGGGGATGATTTTTAACTCCGGCTGCGGGGTGATTGATTCGTATATTGATAAAATTTCGCGGCGCTACCAGTTCGAATATGGCCGGGTAAGAATGTGGGGATCGTTAGGCTGGGCCGCCGCCGCGTGGATCGTCGGCAAGTATATCGACAGCAATCCGAACCTCGCCTTCTGGCTGGCGAGTATCGCCATTGTGATTGCCGCGCTCTGTTTTATGCTGACCAAAATCGAGCTGACCGAAGCGGAAATGCAGAAAACCAGCGCGCTGAAAGTTTCGCATGCCCTGGAGCTGGCGAAGAACGGCCAGTTCTGGATGCTGCTGATCTTTACCCTGTTCGTCACGCAAATCTACGACACCTACGATCAGCAGTTTGCCCAGTACTTTTCTCTGCAGTTCCCGACGCCGGAAGAAGGCAATCGCTGGTACGGCATTTTGGCCTCCATTCAGGTATGCGGCGAGACGCTGTTTTTATGCCTGATGCCGTGGTTCGTGAACCGCACCGGCGCGAAATGGGCGCTGATCATCGCCGGACTAATCATGTCGGTGCGTATCGTCGGCTCCGCGATTCCGCTGGGCCCGGTGTGGATCGGCGCGGTCAAAATGATGCATGCGCTGGAAAAACCGCTGATTCTTGTGTCGGTGTTTAAATTTATCGCCGCCAACTTCGACAACAAGCTCTCCTCGACGGTCTACCTGCTGGTGCTGTTCGTCGCCTCCATCGCCACCGCGATTTACTCGCCGCTGGCCGGGTATTTGTACGACACCATCGGCTTCGCGCATACCTATTATATTCTGGGCGGCATCGCCGGGCTGTTTACGCTGATCTCGGTATTTACGCTGCGCGACAATAGAGAACCGACCGCGCCGGGGGCTGCGCCAGGCGCTGGCGTTGCGCAAAGCCATTAATCAAAATTCGCCCGGAAGCCTCTTTCGGGCGAATTAGCGGAAGCTCCACTGCACGCTCATCACAAATATGGCCGGGACGATAATGCCCGTTTCCACGCCGAAATAATCGGTAAAATTGTACTGCAGGCCATGATAAATATAGGGAGAGAAACCGACGCCGGTGATTTTCTTCGCCGTTCGATAGGTGCCTGAATCCCCGCAATCGCGAAAGGCTTTAAAGAAAAACTCGCCGGTATAGGCATAGACGCCCTTGAACGTCCAGCCGCTTGCCCCCGCGTACCAGTCTCTTCTCGCCCCTAGCGAGAGGCAGCGGTCGGCAAAGCTATTCTTCATAGTGCCGGCCAACAGGCTGTACTTTGAATCCGCTGACAGCTTGCGCTCAACGGAAAAAAATTGGTTATTGAATTTTTCGTTATATTGACCGTGATTGCCGGTCATGTGATAAACAAAGGAACCGGTATTGACCGAATATAACGCCATCTCGTTGGCATAAACGGGCGTCGCGCCAATCATGGCCAGCGCGCAGACGAAACCACCCAATTTTTTAAACATGGGAAACCTGATAAAAATAAAGACTGAAAGCAGCGGCTATTTTACCGCTTCAGGTTAAACCAGCTCTAAACCGACTTCCCCGGGTTGCAAGATAAAAGATGAATAACTCCCTTATTTTGATTAACAATCTGGATAATCATCCCGATAAAAAGAAACACGGACATCGCCAGGCTAACAAGAAAAGGAGTATAAACTTTCCGCCGATCTCTGTAGAATCCCTGCCCTGACCATCCCAATAATTGAACACTTTTTAAGCTATGAGCAATGTCACCCCTCAGCCGAAGATCGGCTTTGTCTCTCTGGGCTGCCCGAAAAACCTCGTGGACTCAGAACGTATCCTGACTGAACTGCGTACCGAAGGATATGACGTGGTTCCCTCCTACGATAACGCTGATATGGTTATCGTTAACACCTGCGGCTTTATCGATAGCGCCGTGCAGGAGTCGCTGGAAGCGATTGGCGAAGCGTTGAAAGAAAACGGCAAAGTGATCGTCACCGGCTGCCTGGGCGCAAAAGAAGATCAGATCCGCGAAGTGCATCCGAAGGTGCTGGAAATTACCGGCCCGCACAGCTATGAACAGGTGCTGGAACACGTCCACCACTACGCGCCGAAGCCTAAACACAACCCGTTCCTCAGCCTGGTGCCGGAACAGGGCGTGAAGCTGACGCCGCGTCATTACGCTTACTTAAAAATTTCCGAAGGCTGCAACCATCGCTGCACCTTCTGCATCATCCCGTCAATGCGCGGCGATCTGGTCAGCCGTCCGATTGGCGAAGTGCTGGCGGAAGCCAAACGCCTGGCCGACGCCGGCGTCAAAGAGCTGCTGGTGATCTCTCAGGACACCTCCGCCTACGGCGTTGACGTCAAACATCGCAGCGGTTTCCACAACGGTATGCCGGTCAAAACCAGTATGGTTAGCCTGTGCGAAGAGCTGGCGAAGCTCGGTATCTGGGTGCGCCTGCACTACGTCTATCCGTACCCGCACGTCGATGATGTGATCCCGCTGATGGCGGAAGGCAAAATTCTGCCCTACCTCGATATTCCGCTGCAGCACGCCAGCCCGCGTATTCTCAAGATGATGAAGCGTCCGGGCTCCGCCGACCGCCAGCTGGCGCGCATCAAGCAGTGGCGCGAAGTCTGCCCGGAACTCACCCTGCGCTCGACCTTTATCGTCGGCTTCCCGGGTGAAACGGAAGACGATTTCCAGATGCTGCTCGACTTCCTGAAAGAAGCCCGCCTCGACCGCGTCGGCTGCTTCAAGTACAGCCCGGTGGAAGGCGCGACCGCCAACGAACTGGCGGATCAGGTGCCGGAAGAGGTGAAAGAAGAGCGCTGGAACCGCTTTATGCAGCTGCAGCAGCAGATCTCCGCCGAGCGCCTGCAGGAGAAAGTCGGTCGTGAAATTATGGTGCTGATCGACGAAGTGGATGAAGAAGGGGCAATTGGCCGCAGCATGGCCGATGCGCCGGAAATCGACGGCGCGGTCTACCTGAACGGTGAGAGTAAAGTCAAACCGGGCGACGTTGTGCGGGTGAAAGTCGAACACGCCGACGAATACGATCTGTGGGGCAGCCGGGTTTAATTCCGGCCGCTTAACCTATCCCGGATGAAGGCGCTCGCGCGCCTTATCCGGGCGACAAAACCGCACAGGATTAACGTGCGGAGTGCTTTCCCGGACACCTGTCCGGGCTGCACAATCCTCGAACGCCTACCCTTTTATCCTCGGATCCAGCGCATCGCGCAGGCCGTCACCCAGCAGATTAAACGCCAGCACCGTCAGAAAAATCGCGATTGCCGGGAACAGCGCCACGTGCGGCGCCATCACCATATCCGCCCGCGCCTCGTTCAGCATCGCCCCCCACTCCGGCGTCGGCGGCTGCGCGCCAAGCCCCAGAAATGACAGGCTGGCAGCGGAGATAATCGACACCCCGATACGCATCGTAAAGTAGACCACTATCGATGATACCGTTCCGGGCAATATATGATTAAACAGGATGGTAGCATCGCTGGCGCCGATGCTGCGCGCCGACTCAATAAAGGTCTGCTGCTTAAGCACCAGGGTATTGCCGCGCACCAGACGCGCAAAAGCCGGGATCGAAAAGATCGCCACCGCGATGATGACGTTCGACATCCCGCTCCCCATTACCGCCACGACCGCAATGGCCAGCAAAATCCCCGGGAAAGCGAACAGCACGTCGCAGATACGCATAATGATGCGATCCCACCAGCCTTCGTAATACCCGGCCAGTAGCCCAAGTACGGTGCCGATGGCCGCGCCGATGAATACCGCCAGTACCCCGGCGGCCAGCGAGATCTGCGCGCCGACCAGCACCCGACTAAAGATATCCCGCCCCAGCGAATCCACGCCGAACCAGTGCATCATTGACGGGCCGTCGTTGAGCCGGTCGTAATCAAAATAGTTTTCCGCGTCGAACGGCGCAATCCACGGCGCCACGATCGCCACCGCAATCAGCAGCAGAACAAATACCCCCGCCCCCATCGCCACCGGCTG
>OATC01000376.1_pt1 | contig 12337 bp, 8 predicted proteins | sample 1475871 | NCBI WGS metagenome assembly OATC01 (sample SAMEA2579940, study PRJEB22360) | human gut metagenome | biome: human gut; feature: human-associated habitat; material: faeces | place: Denmark | collected 2008/2010
ACTTAGATTCATTATAACACTGATTATTTAAAGCATTTACTAATCAAAAATTATTTTTAGTTAGTATAGGTTTGAAACCCATTATACACATGATAGCATACTTTTCTTGAAGCAAACTGTATGCTTTGCGAGCTATCATTTACCCAAAGCCTTACGCAAAGTGTTCCTACTCACCGGAATCCCGGCTTGCTCCAGGTGAGCAAGCATAACTCGTTCAGATGGTTTTTTAGCAGGTAATTTTCTAAGGCATTCTAGTATTGATTCGTACCGAAGTTGAGTTTCTATTTGTCTTTTTGAGTTTCTCTTTATCACTCCTGCTTTTGTATTTTTATTATTATAGCCATACTTTTTCCCTTTGCTACGACCAGCACTGAAACCGTCTTTTATGCGTTCAGCGATTCTTTTTCTTTCAAAAGTTGCAACTGAAGCCATGATAGTAAGAATCATCTCACCAATTGGTGAGGATAAATCTAAAGAAATATCTAACACTTTAAGAAATATTTTTTTCTTCTTCAATAAATTTACTGTATTCAAGCAATCAGCAGTATCTCGGAAACCTCTGTCTAATTTTGCTATAACAACAGTATCACCCTTGTTGAGATAGTTTAAGAGTTTTTTTGCTTCTGGACGATCGATAAAAGGCATTGAACCTGAGATATTGACATCAGAAAAGACCATATCAATATCAAGTTGTGAACGAATTAAATGAATCTGATTATCAGTAGTACCATTTTCAGAATCAGCTTTTGATACTCGAGTATATGCATATGAACTCATGAATCCTCCTTTAGATTATTATATCAAAAGAAAATCTCATGTACATATACAATGCCAATATTATTCTAATAATATTATATTACGCATCAAGATATCCCATTAAATAAAAAGGGAAGAAGACTCTAAAATAGCTTATACACGACAAAAGCAAAGATTGAGATATAAATAACTTCCTTTACCTTCCCTAAAAAAGAAACAATTTTTTCAGAAATGATGTTTGTATAACTTGTTTTACCTCTTTTATCAATTATCTCTATATACTCAGGATTGCCTATCAATGGCAACCAATAATTCTCCATAAAAGAGCCGCCTCTTTCAAAGTAGTGGCTGTGGCCACCTTTGAAAAACCTATTAACAAATCTATTATTATTCAGGCCATAGAAACCAATTCTGCCAGCCATACCTGTATTCGGAACGAACGCTTGTGATAAAAAAAGTATCTTATCCTCTGCGCCGCAATCGTTAACAACTCTAGCCTTGGTTTTATTAAATATAGTCTTAAAGTCATAATCAGATGGAAGTACACTACCAGCAAGAACAATTGTACCAATATTTAGCTCCTCATTTTTCTTTAATAAATTACTTATAGCGTTAATAACAATGTATGTACCAAAGCTATGACAGAAAAAAAACAACTCTTTATTTTCATGATTAATATCTTTTAGTTGTTTTGCAAAATGGTTGATTTTAATTGTTCTCAAAAAAGGAATACAAAACGAGATAACTGTAAAATATCCATATTTATAAGCATGGAACTCAACTGTATTAACATTTGACTCTATGATTTTTTTTAATTCTTCTTGCCAGTAACCAGTTGTTCTGATCCCATGCACCGTAATGCAAGAGATTTTCTTTATACTGGTATAATTAGAGATAAGACGTGTCGATTCAAATTTTATAGCTTGAATTAATATACCTTTCCATTGTTTGTTACGTATAGATGCTTCTATAAGCACTTCACAATGCTCATCAAACTCCTTACGAAATGATTCTATATCTTCAAAATGAGCGGTGATACCTACTATTTTTCCAGGTTTTCTAATCGTTGGTCGTGTTTTAATTTCTTTAAGTAGTTGGAGCCCATATTGGGCACGAGGGAGTTCATCTCTCTTAGGCAATACTACATCTAATACTAAAAATTCAAATGAAATAGTTCTCATTAAATCCTTAGCTTTTTGTGTATTATGTGCCATATAAATTTCATTATCTGATAGTCCTAATGAGTCAGATATTAGATTTTTAATTTCTTTTCGTCGAGTTGGATTATCATCCACAATCAATACTTTCACTTTACAATCTCTTTTATTGATAAAACTAACTCTTCACGCCACTCACTTTTTGAATTGCTATATAAAATAAAACCTAAGCATTTGTCTTCATATTGTTTTAGTAATTCATCCCTTAATGATTCATAAGAATAAGAGTTTATAGTATCACTAAAGTTTTTATATTGGGTAATGAATAAAAACTTTGAGTGACAATTTCTCTTTTTCATTTTCCTAGCTATTTCCTTTCCACCAAAGACTCTGAAATCACCTCCAGATTCAGAGGAAGATTTATCGAAAGTCGGTAAACTCATGTCTAACAAAACGAGATCATACTGAGTTCTTGAGATCATCTTCCACGCTGAAGTAAAAGAATAACACTCAGTCACCACTACCTCTTTGAATTCTGCGTATATAACCTCCACGATCCTTTTTCTTTTGAATTCATTGTCTTCAACCACAAGTATGCTAATAGCCATGCCTGATTTCCACTGTGAAGGTCTTTTCATTGAAATTTGGAATCAAGTCATATTCATTAGACACGTTTCGAAGCGCGTGAAGTGACTTATATAATCCAGAACCACCATTATTTACTAATAGTTCACTATCATTCATATTAACAAGTTTAGAAAGTATTTGTTTAAACCTATCTGTACTTAAAGATTCTCTTGCTTGATCAGTTAATTTATTTGAAATTGAGATTTTAAACATCCCGTTATCTTTCCCATAAATATCAATTGCAACATTTAAATCTTTATCGGAGTATTTATAGCTATTGTTTAGGCAGTTGATTAAGCAAAGCACGAGCGCATATATATGTGATCCTGGTATATAATTTTTACTATTTTTGTTTATCGAAAGATTAATCTCACAATTATTAATCTGTTGGAAACATTTAATAGCTAAGTGTATTAACTTTTCTAACTCAATTGTTTCTAGAAGTGTTGTTTTCTTTAACGAAAACCATTCGCACACAGTCCGAATATTCTCCTTAACTTCTGTATTTGATAGCCTTATCTCATCTAGGAGTGTACTCATTGATGTACCTCTCTTAGCTACTGTTATTGAATCTATCAACTCTGAATAAAGATCATCAATGAGTGAGGCAAATGTCATATTCAACTGCCTTTTCATTAAATACAAACACTCACTCAACTTAACATTAAATATTTTAAAAATCAAAGTTGAAACTTCCTCTGACGTGCATCCCTCATCCATCAGTTCTTTTATACTGGAAAAATCTTCCAATGATATATCAAAAGTAAAAATACGTTCCTTTTCATCTCCATTTAATGAAGTTTTCATCCATTGCTCGGCCACATCAATTAATCTATTGAAATCAGCACTAAATTTAACTAGTAAGCTATCGACATCATTTAAAATATGTTCGCTAATTATTTTATAATAACTTAACCAGTACTCGTTTGATTTATAATTCCCAACCTCATCGAGTTCAGTTATCAAACGTCGATTTTGTGGAGAAGAACAGATCAGGTTACCAAAAAAACCATGCCTAATTTCTGTGCCTAAATTAATATCAAGACCGACTTCTTTATTGTTGAAATACTCAATCAATAAAGTGTTAATTAGTCTCAATATAATTATTTCTTTATTCCCTTTTAATATCGTAACATCTTCAATTTGGTATTGAACATTGGCATCTTGAATTTCAATCTGATCATCTCCGTTATATTTAGATATTAACCCCTCAACTTCTTGTTTCCTTTTTTCAAATATATGTTTAGTATCTACAAATATTTTTGAGTTATTAAACCTTGCAGCCTCACTATCAATAAGCATGCCATCGACTATATACTTACATTCTATATCTATATCTGACTGTTTTAAATACCCAAGTGAAACTAATTTATTCAATATTTTAATTCGTTCTATCTTCAAATCATTTGCATCATCAAAACATCCTAAATAATCCATTACATCAATTTTTGCTATATGATGTAAAAATATTACTTCCTTATCATTTAAATTATTATCAAGTAACTCACTTGGTCTATCTATTCCTAATGTAAGTATATACTCTTCAAAAAACTCATTCAAAAATTCACTTTGATCCTCATTTGAGTACAAATTGTAGTAATAAGCACAAATAACTGCATCTAATGAGTAGATTTTTCTTTCATTTATAAAGCCGACAATATCTTCAAGTGGTAAGCAAATATTAGCGTTAGGGTTTTTAATCAACTCATTTGCAGAAAACTCTATAAGTTCTGATAGACAATTATTCTTAAGATAGAACTCGACCTTTAACTCAATTGAATCTTTAGGAATTAAAGCTTTGATTTCATACTCACAAATTAAATCAAAAGCATTATCTCTCTTATTTTTAATTGCATCTATAGTTTTAAGTTTAAGAAGTCTATTAATATTAGGGGTCCCAATCGCATTTAAATAATCAGAATATAGCGAAGGTGGCGACTCCAGGTTGCATGCTAATGGTGTAAGTGGGGTGTTAATAAATTTTGTCTTTTCTATTAGCTTAGTTTTTTTATGCTCATCCAAAAAGAATGGTGCAGATTTCAGTATGCTTAATAATATTTGATCTGATAATTCAAGGCTAGAGTAGATAATCACCAGATTTATAAGCTGAGCTATTGCCTGATTAGAGTTTTTTAAAGAATAAATTGAAATTAAATTGGTTACAATTGTGAAAAGTAAAGATGGTAAATTTTGTGGTTTTCGCGATGAATAAATATATGCCTTAGCTATTATATTAACTTTTGTTATTAGGTTTTTTATTTCATTAGGCTTGGATTCCAATCTATCCAATAATAAGTTATAGTTTCCTTCTGTATACTCAAGAACTTCTCTATCTACGTTTGCACTATAATGTTTTAAAGACTCACCTCGTAAAGCAATTAAGATTTTTTCAAGGCTTTTTTCTTGCAATTTCGAGTTTAGTTGTTCAAATAAATTAATGAATTCGTTATTGATACTACCATCATTCTTGTTTTTAACTATACCATATATCGCTATTTTCTGTAATGTATCATATAAGTCGACTAGTGGGAGTTTTTGAAGCCAATAAAAGCAATAACTCAAATCAACATCATCATATAAGGGATATTGTAAGCACATAGCAGAATAGAAGGCTGCTATATCTAATGCACCGCCTTCAATGTACTCCTTATTAGAACGTCTAACCATCGTTTCTATAGCTGTACTTGATTCAGGGCTATGTGATTTCCATCCAGACACTCTGACCACTTCGTATAATGTGCTTGATATTTTTTCTGTTTTCCAACTTTCAACTAGAGTATCAATAGTTTTAAAATTATTACTTGCCGTCAAAGCTGCTATTCGATAATTCATTTCCCAAATAGACAACCCTATAATATTATTAATTTCATCAAGTCGCTCAGCTACTTCACTATACAACCCTTTTATAAGTAAATCATCCAAACCATCTCTTAAACGGTTCACTTTTATCAACTCGTTCGACTGTCTAAGTAAAATAGACTTATATAAATGCATGAGCCTTATAGGCTCAATATCATCTTGACTAATTATCTCTTTGTTCACTATTTGGTTATAAGGCATTTTACTTTGATTAAGACATCCCAAAACGCCTTCATCTTTTAGAAGAATGTCTAATGCATTTTCAAATTCTTTATCTGTGGATCTAGCAATAAAGAAATAGAACGCATCTTTCTTTGCTTCATCAATTGGTTTTAATGAGGCTGGTGGTTTAAGAACTGATGCTACAACCTCGTGAGTTTTTCTGGTTCTATTTCTTCTATTAACTAACTTTAGTTTTTTCATTTCATGCCTTAATGACCAAATTGTCACTAGTCTAGTGATTTCTTTTTAGATAAGTTTTTTAAAACATTAACAAGATTAATTGAAAACACATCCAATTGAAATAATAACCCCAAGGTACTATCTATCTCCAGTGCACGCTACCGCCCTCAGAAAAAATCTGCTGAAATACTTATCATCCTAGCGACTAAGAAATTTTTTGCAGTTAGGGTTGGCGCAGGTGTACGTACACTTGGGATAGTTTCATTTAAGATAACGAACATTGCAAGGATGCATACAGTGAGTAGGGCAGGTCCTTACATCTGAGTAAGCTATCTTGCAATTCTTTTCATGAAACCATTTTTTCACTGAATCAAGCATAACTTATGAACTATCATCGAGGCTGCTTACCAACAATCATGACTGCATGAGGCTAAAATATGGATTCAAGAACTATTGGCCTATAGCTCATCTGCTGCACGAGTCAAAAGCAATTGACATATTAGTGCAACTAATTGAGTAACAACAATAAAAACCCTGTGATTATGTCCACAACTCAAGCTTACTATACGAAGTTTTAATTGTTTAAATGAAACTATTTCACAGATAATAATTCCACCTGCATCCTCTATAAAAAATACTTAAGCGAACCTATGGCAATGAATCAGACCGCACAACCCTTATCCGGCCCTGCTGCTGCGCCGCAAAAAGCACGCACCTCGTTTCGCATTCTCGGCGCTATCAGCCTCTCACATTTGCTAAACGATATGATCCAATCGCTTATTCTGGCTATCTACCCGCTGCTGCAGGCCGAGTTTTCGCTGACCTTTGTGCAGATAGGGATGATTACCCTCACCTTTCAGCTGGCCTCATCGCTGCTGCAGCCGGTCGTGGGCTATCTGACCGACAAACACCCGATGCCGTGGTCGCTACCGATAGGCATGTGCTTTACCTTAAGCGGTCTGGTACTGCTGGCGATTTCCGGGAGCTTCGGGATGGTTCTGCTGGCTGCCGCGCTGGTCGGTACCGGCTCTTCGGTCTTTCACCCGGAGTCTTCACGCGTGGCGCGAATGGCCTCCGGCGGTCGCCATGGCCTGGCGCAGTCGATATTCCAGGTCGGCGGCAACTTTGGCAGTTCGTTAGGCCCGCTGCTTGCGGCCCTGATTATCGCGCCCTACGGCAAAGGTAACGTTGGCTGGTTTGTCCTGGCGGCGCTGCTGGCGATCGTCGTGCTGGCGCAGATCAGCCGCTGGTATGCCGCTCAGCACCGTATGAACAAAGGTAAACCCAAAGCGGTCATTGTCAATCCATTGCCGAAAAACAAAGTCATTCTGGCGGTTAGCATTCTTTTGCTGCTGATTTTCTCAAAATACTTCTATATGGCGAGCATCAGCAGCTATTACACCTTTTATCTGATGCAAAAGTTTGGATTATCGGTGCAAAACGCGCAGTTTCATCTGTTTGCTTTTCTTTTTGCCGTCGCGGCGGGAACGGTGATTGGCGGGCCTGTAGGCGATAAGATTGGGCGCAAATATGTTATTTGGGGCTCTATCCTTGGCGTAGCGCCGTTTACTCTTGTTTTACCCTACGCATCGCTGGAATGGACCGGCATTTTAACGGTGATAATTGGTTTTATCCTCGCGTCGGCTTTTTCCGCCATTCTGGTCTACGCTCAGGAGCTGTTGCCGGGGCGGATCGGTATGGTTTCTGGTTTGTTCTTCGGATTCGCTTTTGGCATGGGTGGCCTTGGCGCCGCGGTGCTGGGGCTGTTAGCTGACCATACCAGTATCGAGCTGGTCTATAAAATCTGCGCTTTCTTGCCACTGATTGGCATCCTGACGATATTTCTGCCTAACAACCACCAAAAGTCCTGATTCTTCGGCAGCCAAAGTGTAACTTTGGCTGCCTCAATCCCTTACTCCACCAGCATTACCCCGCACAAGCTGCTGCCATTTTGCGGTCCGTGCTTTTTTGCATGCCAATTCCATCTTTCTGCAAAATTCAACGATTATTCATAAACAAAACCGCTGAAATTGTCATAAACTATTATTCGGTTTTTTGGTTTTATACCCTAAATAATTCAAGTTGCAGGAAGGCGGCGATGCAGGGAATCCCCTGGAGCTTACTGAAGTAAGTGACTGGGGTGAGCGAGGAAAGCCAACGCCCATGCAAATTGAAGTATGACGGGTATATGCCGAAAATGGATCAGCTCACCACTGCAAGGAGACGGAATGCACCACGCAACACCGCTAATCACCACCATTGTCGGCGGCCTTGTGCTCGCCTTTATTCTCGGCATGATTGCCAATAAGCTACGTATTTCTCCTCTGGTGGGATATTTATTAGCGGGCGTGCTGGCCGGACCTTTTACCCCAGGTTTCGTTGCTGATACCAAGCTGGCGCCGGAGCTGGCCGAGCTTGGCGTGATCCTGCTGATGTTCGGCGTGGGTCTGCATTTCTCCTTAAAAGATTTGATGGCGGTCAAGGCTATCGCTATTCCGGGGGCAATCGCCCAGATCGCCGTGGCGACGCTGTTGGGTATGGCGCTCTCTGCCATGCTGGGCTGGTCGTTAATGACCGGGATCGTTTTTGGTCTGTGTCTTTCTACCGCCAGTACCGTGGTGCTGCTGCGCGCGCTGGAAGAACGACAGCTTATTGATAGCCAGCGGGGGCAAATCGCCATCGGCTGGCTGATTGTGGAAGATCTGGTGATGGTGCTGACGCTGGTGCTGCTGCCGGCAGTCGCCGGCATGACCGAGAAAGGCGACGTTGGCCTGGCTACCCTGGCCCTCGATATGGGCATTACCATCGGTAAAGTCGTTGCCTTTATCGCCATTATGATGCTGGTCGGCCGCCGCCTGGTGCCGTGGATTATGTCACGCAGCGCGGCAACCGGCTCGCGCGAGCTGTTTACGCTGTCGGTGCTGGCGTTAGCGCTCGGCATCGCCTTCGGCGCCGTTGAGCTGTTTGACGTCTCCTTCGCCCTCGGCGCCTTTTTCGCCGGTATGGTGCTCAATGAATCCGAGCTCAGCCATCGCGCGGCCCACGATACCCTGCCGCTGCGCGACGCCTTCGCCGTACTGTTCTTTGTTTCCGTGGGAATGCTGTTTGACCCGATGATCCTGATCGATCAGCCGCTGGCGGTGCTGGCGACGCTGGTCATCATTATTTTCGGTAAATCGGCCGCCGCCTTCTTCCTGGTACGAATGTTCGGCCACTCGCCGCGCACCGCGCTGACCATTGCCGCCAGCCTGGCGCAAATCGGTGAATTTGCCTTTATTCTCGCCGGGCTGGGAATGGCGCTGGATCTGCTGCCGCAGGCCGGGCAAAACCTGGTGCTTGCCGGCGCCATTATCTCCATCATGCTCAACCCGGTCCTGTTTACCCTGCTGGAAAAATATCTCGATAAAACGGAGACGCTGGACGAACAGACGCTGGAAGAAGTGCTTGAAGATGAGAAACAGATCCCCGTCGATATCTGTAACCACGCGCTGCTGGTCGGTTTCGGTCGCGTCGGGAGCCTGCTCGGTGAAAAACTGATGGCGCAGGGCGTGCCGCTGGTGGTTATCGAAACCTCGCGTACCCGCGTTGACGAACTGCGCGCACGCGGTATTCGCGCGGTATTAGGCAACGCCGCCAATGAAGAGATTATGAATCTGGCGCATCTTGACTGCGCCCGCTGGCTGCTGCTGACCATCCCTAACGGCTATGAAGCCGGGGAAATCGTGGCTTCCGCGCGCGAGAAGTGCCCGAATATCGAGATCATCGCGCGCGCCCACTACGACGATGAAGTGGAGTATATCGTTGAACGCGGCGCCAACCAGGTGGTGATGGGCGAGCGGGAAATCGCCCGCGCCATGCTGCAGCTGCTCGAAACGCCGCCAGCAGGCGAGCTTATTACCGGTTAATGCTTCCGGCCCCGACTTCTCGGGGCCGGCTTTACTTACCGGCTTAGCGATCCCAGTAAGCCTCTTCCAGGCTATCTTCACGCTCCGGCAGGCCGCGGGTCAGACGCGGCGAGTGCTGGTTCAGCACCTGATAGCTCACGCGGTTAGCGTATTTACACACCTGCGCCAGCGAGGAATAGGTCAGCCACTTGCACTTGTGCTTGCTGGAGTTCGGCACGTTGTTGCGATGATAGTTATTGGCGGTGATATCGTGCAGCAGCGCCGCCAGCGCGCCGTCGCCCGCGCCGTTGGTATTCATGATCTTCTCCGGCCCGCCCATATAGGGTGCGATATGCGAATAAATACGCAGCGGATTTTCGCAATCCTGATGGCGCATCGCGCGGCTGAATTCATACTGGTTAAACTCGGCAATCGCGCCCGGCAGCAGCGGATGCTGCGTTTTGCGCTTAGCCTCATCCTCGGTAAAACTGGCCATATACAGCCCGGCAGGCCCGGCGGTGCACAGTACCAGGTCAACCCACTCCAGCGCCTTGTCGGAAGCCAGCAGCGGATCGGATAATCCGGTCAGCGCTTCCGCCTCCTCTTCGTTCATCGCCAGAATAGAGACATGCTCCTTGAGGAACGCCTGCCACCACGCCGGATTATCGGCGATAACGTATTTGGTCCCCAGAGTCAGGACCACCGGTACATCGTGCTTTTTCGCATATGCGATGGCCTGCATCGTCGCGTCCGGCATCGGCTCGCCCGGCTTGCAGCGCACGAGATAGGAGGTCAGCACCAGCGCGGAGGCGCCGGCGATGACGCTCTCCGGAATGCTTTCCGGACGGAGCTTGTTCATATGCCCGGGGCTGATCGCAAAGGTGCGCTCGCCGGAGTCGCTAATCAGCGTAAAGCAGCGCCCAATCGCCCCATCCACCCCCTGCAGGTAGTTCAGATCGGTACGGCTGGAGGTGTTGCACAGGTAGCGGTAGGCGTAGCCGCCGATTTCAATATTGCTGCACATGACGCCAAGCAGAACCGAACGGTCATCCGCCAGCACCGAGTAGTTGTGCATGGTGTTACCGATGGTGCCGCCGGCAAACTGATGGGTAATCAGGTCGTTGCGGACCAGTTCCTGATACAGCGCTTCGGCGACATCGTCTTCAATCACCAGCGAATGCCCGGCGCTCAGGCCGTAGCGTACGATAAACGCCTCATCCACTTTCGCTTCGATATCGACCAGGGTTTGATCGATGCCGACCACCCAGGCGACGTTAGACTCATTGTCCGGCTGAATTTGCTGCAGCAGCGGATCGCGAGCGTTGACGGGAAAATAGTGTTTGGATTTGCGTTTACCGGGAAATTTCATAGTGGCGATTTATTGACAGTGAACAAGCGGGGAATAGTAGCATACTCCCCGCCGCACGCGCGATCAGCGATATTTCGCCGTCAGGTTGACCATCATTTCAATATGCGCGGTGTCCGCATTAAGCGCCGGAATGTACTCATATTGCTGGCCGCCGGCTTCGAGGAAGATTTCCCGGTTCTGCACCGCGATCTCCTCCAGCGTCTCCAGGCAATCGGCGGAAAAGCCGGGGCAGATAACCTGAATATGCTTCACCCCTTTCTCACCGAGCATTTTCAGCGTTTCGTCGGTGTAGGGCGTCAGCCAGGGCTCACGACCAAAGCGCGACTGGAACGTCATAATCACCCGGTCAGGCGGCAGCCCCAGGGCTGAAACCAGCTCACGGGTGGTATCGCGGCAGCGCTGAGGATAGGTATCCCCTTGCTGGGCGTACCGCTGAGGGATGCCATGATAGGAGAGCAGCAGTAAATCTGGCTCACCGTGCACCGCAAAGGATGCCCACACGCTGGCGGCCAGCGCGTGAATATAGTCCGCGTCATCGGCGTAGTCGCGAATAAAAGAGATGCCGGGGATGGCGCGCTTTTTGGCAAGGATACGCCCTAGTTCATCCCAGACCGCCGCCACGGTGGAGCAGGAGTACTGCGGATAGAGCGGTAGCACCACGATGTGATCCACGCCCTGCTCCAGCAGTTCATCAACCGCGCTCTCCAGCGACGGCGAACCGTAGCTCATCCCCAGCGCCACCGGCGTATCCGGAAGCCGCGCGGCCAGCGCCTGCCGCTGCTGCTGGCTATAGACCATCAGCGGCGAGCCATCTTCCATCCAGATGGACTGATAGAGCTTGGCGACCCTGGGGGCGCGCAGGGGCAGTATCACGCCGCGCAGCAGCGGCCACCACAGTAGACGGGAGGTATCCACCACGCGCCGATCGCTAAGAAACTGTCGTAGATAGCGCTTTACCGCGTCGGGCGTAGGCGCATCGGGAGTGCCTAAATTGGCTAATAAGATACCTGTTTTCGTCTGATGCATTACCGCCTCTTAACCATTTGAATCGCTGACAATTGTAGCTGAAATGGCGCTAAACGGAACCAATCATAGAAAAAGGTAAAATGAGAGGAGTTCTCACCCCGCCGCGGCGGGATGAGAACTAACGGAATTAACCGAGGATTTTTTCCAGTTCAACGCGAACGTCGGCCACCGCTTTGGTGCCATCGACTTTCGCGTACTGGGTATTGCCCGCTTCGGCTTTTTTCTGATAGTAGCCGATCAGCGGGGGATGAAAGAAG
>OATC01000386.1_pt1 | contig 12130 bp, 10 predicted proteins | sample 1475871 | NCBI WGS metagenome assembly OATC01 (sample SAMEA2579940, study PRJEB22360) | human gut metagenome | biome: human gut; feature: human-associated habitat; material: faeces | place: Denmark | collected 2008/2010
CGCAGGTGGACCACCTGACCCGTTTCGTTTTGGCCAACCGCCCCCGCCTCGATCTCCCGGCGCAGCTGCTGGTGGCTGGCGTCGAAGCGGCGGTTAAAGCCAACGGTCACCGGTACCCCGAGCGGCAGCACTTTCTCGACGACCTGGCGGGCGCGGGCCAGCGAAAGATCGATCGGTTTTTCGCAGTAGACCGCTTTTCCCGCGCGCGCGGCGGCTTCCAGCAGCGCCGCGTGTGAAGGCGTCGAGCTGGCGATCAGTACCGCGTCAATGGCGTCGCTATTGATGGCTTCGGCAACGGTTACCGCCCGCGCGCCGTAGCGGGAAGCCAGCGCTTTCGCCCGCTCGGGATCGGCGGCGGCCACCATGGCCAGAAGGGTTCGCTCATGGCGAGCTAGGCTGGCGGCGTGAACCTGGCCAATAAAACCGCTGCCCAACAATGCAAAACGAATGCAGGTCATTTTTTTCTCCAGAAAGAGGGATTTAGCGTTGCCAAAGTAATCCGTTTGCTACACTGACCGACACGGGCGTTTTGATGGATTTCCATCATGGGGGAGACGAGACGATGAAAAGCATTTCGCTGGAGGCGCTGGCTAAACGGATTGGCGTGGGCGTCGCGACCGTTGACCGGGTGCTTAACGAACGCGGCGGCGTGTCGCCGGAAACCACGCGCAGGGTGCTGCAGGCCGCGCGGGAGGCCGGGCTGAAGCGCATTCTGCCGGAAGAGCGCCGTCTCCCGTGGCAAATAGAAGTGTTTCTCAGCGATAACGATTCGCGCTTTTTCTCCCGTCTGACGCAGGATTTCGCCGACGTGGCGGATAGCCTTGGCTATCGCCGGCTGACGCTGCACCGCACGCTGGTGGCGGAGTCCGCGCCGGAAAAGCTGGCGAAAAGCCTTATCCGCAGCAGCAAAAAGCGCCATGCGATAATTGTCTTTGGCAACGAACATCCGCGGGTCTATGACGCCTTGCGCCAGTGTCGCGAGGCGAACGTGCCGGTGATTACGCTGGTCACCGATCTCCCCGGCGCGCAGAGGCTTTGCCACGTCGGGATCGATCAGCAGCAGGCCGGCCGCACCGCGGGCATGATGATGGGGTTAATGGCGCACCGGTCTGGAGAAGTGCTGATGCTCAGCGGGCGCCAGGACTTCAGCGCTCATCGCTTGCGGATTCAGGGATTTCGCGAGGTGATTAGCCAGCGCTTTCCGCATCTGCTGCTGGGCGAGGTTTTGGCGGGGGAGGACAACCGACAGCGAATCGACCGCCTGCTGGAAGAGGCCCTGCGCCGCAACCGCGACGTGGTGGGCATCTACAATACCGGGCTGGGCAACACGCAGGTGGCGCAGGCGCTGGCTCGCCATCGCCGCTACGGCGAGTGCTGCTGGATGACCCATGAACGCTACAGCACCACCCGTGAACAGCTGGCCCAGGGGGGAATGGCGCTGACGATCGATCAAAACCCGCGCCAGCATGCCCGTCTGGCGGTGGAGCTGGCCCTGCGCCATCTGGAAACCGGCTATCAGCCGCATCTGTTCAGCGACGGCAAGGTCGAATTTATCCTTTACAGCGCTGAAAACGTCGACTGAGCGCCCGCGGCCCGCGGGGCGACATCCCCTTTTACACCCTATCTCCTGTCTCGTTTTAAACCGCTGCCGCTATCGGCGCGCCGCGCGGCAAACCGTCGCCTGCCTCTCATTTTTTGCGCATTTATGCGTCAATGTTAGATGTGTGTCAAAGTTCTGTTAACACGTAGTTTTAAAATTTTCATTTCAGTTATTTACTTATAAAAGTTTCATATGTGTTGTTAATGAAATAAACGGTCTGGAATTTTTCTTCCGCTATAAATGGACTAATGTTTCAAAAAACCATTTTAAAACAACTGAATTTTGTGATTTCGATCAACAACAAAAAATGCACCAGCGCGCGGGCTGTTTTTTCAAAAAGCTGGAAAAGCAGGCGCTTAACGCACAATTAATGAAACTATTTTTTCATTTTACCTTACCTAACCGATGTACCTGAAAATAAAGGATCCACGATGAATATTAAGAAAACGGTTGTTGCCTCTTTGATAGCCTGCATGCTGCCAGCGGTCGTGATGGCGAAAGATATTTCGGTCGGTGTTTCCATGGCGCTATTCGATGACAACTTCCTGACGATTCTGCGCACCGCAATGCAAAAAGAGATGCAAAAAGATGGCGTTAAGGCGCAGGTGGAAGATGCCAAAGGCGACGTCTCCCAGCAGCTACAGCAGGTACAGAACTTTATTGGCCAGGGCGTCGACGCGATTATCGTCAACCCGGTCGACACCAACGCGGTCAAACCGATTATGGACCAGGCGACCAAAGCGGGCATTCCGCTGATCTTTGTTAACCGCCGCCCGCAGGCGCAGCTGACCGACAAAATGGCCTACGTTGGCTCCGACTCGGTGCTGGCGGGGCGCTTACAGATGGAAGCGTTAGCCAAAGCGATGAACGGCAAAGGGAACGTCGCCATTCTGCTCGGCGACCTGGCGAATGAATCGACCCGTGACCGCACCAAAGGCGTCGAAGAGGTGGTGGCGAAGTACCCGGATATCAAAATCGTGCAGAAGCAGACCGCGAAATTTACCCGCAACGATGCCGTTGACGTGGTCAGTAACTGGATGACCAGCGGCGAAGACATTCAGGCCATCGCCTCCAACAACGATGAAATGGCTATCGGCGCGCTGCAGGCGCTGGGTAAAAACCCGAACCATATCCTGATTGCCGGGGTGGACGGGACGCCCGATGCCCTGCAAATGCTCAAAAACGGCAAGATGATCGCCACGATTTTCCAGGATGCCAAAGGGCAGGGCGAAGGCGCTGTGGATGCCGCCATTAAGCTGGCCAACGGCGAGAAAGTGGAAAAGATCATCGACGTCCCTTACCAGCTGATCACCAAAGACAACATGGCTGAGTTCGTTAATCGCAACCAGAAATAGTCGCTCAGGGTACGGAGGTGAAGTATGAACGCTTTTGCACTTGAAGCCGAAGGGATCAGTAAATTCTTCCCCGGCGTGAAGGCGCTCGACAACGTCTCATTACGCGTGCGCCCGGGGACGGTGCACGCGCTGATGGGCGAAAACGGCGCCGGAAAATCCACGCTGATGAAATGCCTGATCGGGATCTACCGTCCCGATAAGGGCGCGATCCGCGTTAAAGGGGAGCCGGTCCAGTTTCAGGATACGATGGACGCGCTGCGCGCCGGGATCTCGATGATCCACCAGGAGCTGAATCTGGTGCCGCATATGACGGTGGCGGAAAATATCTGGCTCGGCCGCGAGCCGATGAAATACGGTTTTGTCGATCATCGCCAGCTTGCCCGCCAGACGCAGGATCTGCTGGATAAACTCAATATCCGGCTATCCGCCGACCGGCTGGTGGGGGAGTTAAGTATCGCCTCCCAGCAGATGGTGGAAATTGCCAAAGCGGTTTCGTGGAACGCGGATATTGTGATTATGGATGAGCCGACCTCGGCGTTAACCGAAAGCGAAGTGGCGCATCTGTTTACCATTATTCGCGATTTACGCCAGCAGGGAAAAGCCATTATTTATATCAGCCATAAAATGGATGAGATTTTCGCGATTACCGATGAGATCAGCGTATTTCGCGATGGCACCTGGGTCGGCAGTAAACATACCACCGAGTTTACCCGTCAGTCGCTGATCACCCAGATGGTCGGCCGGGAGCTCACCCAGCTCTTTCCCAAGTTCAATAACGCCATTGGCGAAGAGGTGCTGACCGTCCGCAATCTGTCGCGCAAGGGGGTCTTTCACGATATCAACTTTAGCGTACGCCGCGGCGAAATCCTCGGCGTGGCGGGGCTGGTGGGGGCCGGGCGTAGCGAAGTGATGGAGAGCCTGTTCGGCATGGATAAAGCCGATAGCGGCGAAGTGCTGATTGAGGGAGTGCCGGTCACGATTGACTCGCCTTCGACGGCGATTGAAAAAGGGATGGCGCTGCTGACGGAAGACCGCAAAAAGTCCGGACTGTTTCTCGTGCTGTCGGTGCTGGAGAATATGAGCATCGTCAAAATGCCGGAATATATCGGTAAAACCGGCTTTGTTCAGCACCTCAAAATGGCCGAAGACTGCATGGAGCAGATCCGCCGCCTGAATATTAAAACCCCCACCATGGATCAGATTATTAATAACCTCAGCGGCGGTAATCAGCAGAAGGTACTGATTGCCCGCTGGCTGCTGGCCCAGCCGAAAATACTGATTCTCGATGAGCCGACGCGCGGAATCGACGTCGGGGCGAAAGCGGAAATTTACCATCTGATCAGCGAGCTGGCCAACCGCGGCGTGGCGGTGATTATGGTCTCTTCAGAATTGCCGGAGATTCTCGGGATGAGCGATCGGGTGATGGTCATGCATGAAGGGCGTATTACCGGCATCCTCAATAAAGAGGACGCCGACCAGGAAACCATTTTGTCGTTGGCATCCCATTGAGGCACAGAGAATGAGCAATATGAAAATAACGGCGACCCCGATCACTGAGAAACCCTCTTTCTTTGGGCAATTACGCCACCGGCTGCCGAAAGATACCGGGATATTTATCGTCATGCTGGTGATTGCCCTGACGTTTGAAATTGCCGGCTGGTACGTCCGCGACCAGTCCTTTTTATTAAACACCAATCGCCTGATATTAATTGTTTTGCAGGTAGCGATTATCGGTATTATCGCCGTCGGGGTCACCCAGGTCATTATTACCACCGGCATTGACCTCTCCTCCGGCTCGGTGATCGCTCTCGCCCAAACCTCCGATAACCTGTCGCCGATGTTCCCGTCACTGGTCAATATGCCGGCGATTATCCCGATTGGCGCCGGCATCGGCGTCGGTCTTCTCTGCGGCTTAACCAACGGCTTTCTGGTGACCCGCACCGGCATCCCGCCGTTTATCGCGACGCTTGGAATGATGGTGTCGGCGCGCGGTCTGGCGCAGTACTACACCCAGGGCAACCCCATCAGCTTCCTATCCGACAGCTTTACCGCCATCGGCCAGGGGGCGATGCCGGTGATTATTTTCTTCGTCGTCGCCGCGGTCTTCCATATCGCCCTGAAGCATACCCGCTACGGTAAATACGTTTACGCTATCGGCGGTAACATGACGTCGGCCAAGGTCTCCGGTATCAACGTGAATAAATACCTGGTGATCGTCTATGCCATCGCCGGGGCGCTCTCCGGCCTAGCGGGCGTGGTGCTGGCGGCGCGCGTCAGCAGCGGGCAGTCGAGCATGGGCATGTCCTACGAACTGGATGCTATCGCCGCGGCGGTTATCGGCGGCAGCAGCCTGATGGGCGGGGTGGGGCGCATCACCGGGACCTTAATCGGCGCGATGATCCTCGGCCTGATTAAAAGCGGGTTTACCTTTGTCGGCGTCGACGCCTACGTGCAGGATATTATCAAAGGCATCATTATCGTCGCGGCGGTGACTATCGATATGCGCCGCAACCGCAAAAAGCATTGATTTTTTATGGCCTGCAGCCGCTATCGCCGTAGGCCATAAATTATTTTAAATAAGAATTTACTTAATCCAGTTCACACTTTTGTTCGGTCGCCATTGTCATTACGCAGGGGCGCTTAGATAATCCGCCGAAATAACCCATTTTTATGATGGCGTGCTACTGCGAAAGCAGGCAAGACCAAAATAGAAATGCTCTCCCGCCAAGGGGAGCGTCTCTGTTTTGGTCTTTTTTTTTGCCCCAACACCAGGGAACACTATGAACTATAACGAAACAGCAGACAAAATCCTCCACGCGGTGGGCGGTGCGGAGAACATCCGTATGCTCACCCATTGCGCGACCCGGCTGCGCATGGAGTTCAACGACCGCGCAAAGGTTAACGATGCGCAGATTGGCGCCCTTCCCGGCGTGATCAGCGTAGTGGAGAAGGGCGGCCAGTTCCAGATAGTTATCGGCAATGAGGTGCAGCAGGTTTATCGCCTGCTCAATAAGGCGCTGCCGGAGAAAAAAGGCCCGGCAGGCGGCGATAAAAACGCGAAGCCGGCCGGCATCGTCGCCCGGATTATCAGCGTCATTTCGACCACCTTTACCCCGGTGATCCCGGCGATTACCGGCGCGGGGATGATTAAAGCGCTGCTGGCCATCCTCAAGCTCACGGGGTGGATTAGCGAAACCAGCTCGACGTATCAGCTGCTGAATATTATTGCCGACGCCGCCTTCTTCTTCCTGCCGGTGCTGCTGGCCTACGGCGCGTCGCTGAAGTTTGAATGCAATCCGATTCTGGCGATGACCCTCGCGGGCGTGCTGCTGCATCCGGGCATCGGCCAGATGCTGGCGGCCGGTAAAGCGGTGGATTTTGTCGGCATCAACGTCCTGCTTTCCGATTACGCCGGTTCGGTGCTGCCGATTATTCTGACCGTGTGGCTGATGTCGTGGGTGGAGCGCTTTGCCGAAAAAGTGTCGCCATCGATTATCAAGTTTTTCGTTAAGCCGATGCTGATTCTGCTGATTACCGCGCCGCTGGCGCTGGTGGTGGTCGGCCCGGCGGGCATTTTGCTTAACGATCTGGTCGCCGCCGGGGCGGGCGCTATCGACCGCCACGCCAGCTGGTTAATCCCGATGCTGATGGGCACCCTGCAGCCCTTCCTGATCATTACCGGCACCGCCTGGGCGATGACGCCGATCGCCACCGGTCAGCTGAGTAAAAGCGGTTACGAGATGATTAACGGCCCGGGGATGCTGGCATCAAACGTGGCGATGGGAGCGGCGACGCTGTGCGTGGCGCTGAAAACCAAAAATAGCAACCTGCGCCAGCTGGCCTCTTCGTCGGGCTTTACCGCGCTGCTGGGGATCACCGAACCGGCGCTGTACGGGGTGCTGCTCAAGTTCCGCCGGGTGCTGATTGCCGCGATGATCGGTGGCGGCTGCGCCGGGGTCTATGCCGGGGTGAGCGGGCTGGTGCGCTACGCGTTTGTCTCGCCAGGCCTCGCGGCGCTGCCGGCGTTTATCGGTGAAAACCCGATGAACATCGTTCATGCGCTGGTGACCTGCGCGATTTCCATCGTGGTGACCTTTACCCTGACCTGGTTTATCGCCTTCAAAGATGTTCCTGAGGAACAAGAAGCGGTGGACGAGGCGCCGCAGCCTGCGGTGAGCGCTAAAAGCGAGGGGGAGACGGAAGTATTAAGCCCGCTGCGCGGTCAGGTGCTGGCGCTCAGCGACGTGAACGACGACGTCTTTTCCGGCGGCCTGCTGGGCGAGGGGCTGGCGATTCGTCCCGAAGAAGGGGTACTGCGCGCGCCGTTTAGCGGCACGGTAATGATGTTTCTGCCCTCCTGCCACGCCGTTGGCCTGCAGAGCGACAGCGGTGTTGAGCTGCTGATCCATATCGGTATCGACACCGTCAATCTTAACGGCCAGCACTTTAGCTCTACGCTGAAGGTGGGTGATAGGGTGGAAGCAGGGCAGGCGCTGATCCGCTTTGATATTCCCGCCATCGAACAGGCCGGATACGACCTGATTACCCCGGTGATCGTGGTCAACGGCGATGGGCAGCGCGCTCTGCGCCTCACCGCCGCCGCGCAGGTGGATTACGGCGAACCCCTGATGGTGCAATCCGCTAAGGAGGCGCAGGTATGATTTATCAACAGCAGGCCCGGTTCCCGGACGGTTTTCTGTGGGGCGCCTCCACCTCGGCCTATCAGGTTGAGGGCGCGTGGAATGAAGACGGTAAAGGGCCGTCGGTAGTCGACATGCTTAGCCATCCGCCGGGAACGGCGGACTTCCGCATCGCCAGCGACCACTATCATCGCGTAGAGGAGGACGTCGCGCTGATGGCGCAGATGGGGCTGAAGGCCTACCGTTTTTCGGTGGCCTGGTCGCGGGTGATACCTGACGGCGATGGCTCGGTGAATCCGGATGGGCTGGCCTTTTATCACCGCCTGATCGACGCCCTGACGCGCCACGGGATCACCCCCATCGTGACGCTCTACCACTTCGATCTGCCGTGGGCGCTGGAGCTAAAAGGCGGCTGGCTGAACCGCAAAACCGGGGAGGCATTCGTGCGCTATGCCAGGCTGCTGTTCAGCGAATTTGCCGCCAAAGTTCCGCTCTGGCTGACCATCAACGAACAGAACACCATGATTCTGCATCCCGGCGCGATTGGCGTGCCCGCCGATCGTGAACTGCCGGATAAGAAGGCGCTGTACCAGCAGAATCATCATATGATGCTGGCCCAGGCGCAGATCTTCGCCCTGTGCCACCGCGAGTTCCCCGGGCTGCGCATCGGCCCGGCGATAAACACCACGTCGATGTACGCCGAAAGCTGTAAGCCGGAGGACGCCATCGCCGCGCATAACTGGGAGACGCTGCGCTGCTGGAGCTTTCTGGACGTTGCGGTGCATGGGCGCTACAACGCCCTGGCGTGGGCCTATATGCAGGATCGCGGCCTCGCGCCGGAACTGCAGCCGGAGGATGCGCTGATTTTGCAGCAGGGGAGGCCGGACTTTATCGCCATTAATTACTACTCGACCGCCACCATTGCCGCCAGCCGGGGCGACGGCGGGGACGTTGCGCCCCGCGCGGGCGATCAGCAAATTATGCTGGGCGAAGAGGGGGTTTATCGTCCGGCGGAAAATCCGTGGGTTGGCAAAACCCCCTACGGCTGGGTTGTTGACCCGGTGGGGCTGCGCCTGACGCTGCGTAAAGTGTGCGAGCGCTACGGTCTGCCGATTCTGATTAGCGAAAACGGGATGGGCGCGCCGGACAAGCTGGAGCATGACGGGACGGTAAATGATGACTATCGCATCGCCTTCTTACAGGCGCATATCGAGCAAATGCGGCTGGCGATAGCCGACGGCGTCGAGCTGATGGGCTACTGCCCGTGGGCGGCGATTGACGTGGTCAGCACCCACCAGGGATACGCCAAGCGCTACGGTTTTATTTATGTCGATCGCGGCGAGGATGACCTGAAGCGCCTGCAAAGGATCTGCAAACGCAGCTTCTGGTGGTATAAGGATGTCATCGCGCAGAACGGCAACCACGACGAGTCGCAGAGATGATTGTTCAGAAGGTGCTCAATAATAGCCTGGTGCTCTCTATGGATGACGATAGCAGGGAGGTCATCGTCATGGGGAAAGGCATTGGCTTCAACAGCAGACCCGGGGATGAGATCGCCCCGGAGAAGATTGAGAAGCTGTTCGTGACCCAGGCGCTCGGCGCCCGCAGCGGCTATCTTGAAGCGCTCTCCGCCATTCCGGACGAGGTGATCGAAATGGCGGCAATGATTATTTCCCGCGCCAATATGCAGCTTGCCAGCAAGGTTCGCGAGCAGATTTTCTTTACCCTCGCCGACCACTTGACCTTTGCCATCGAGCGCAGCCGCAAAGGGATCGCCATTCAAAATCGCCTGCTGCCGGAAGTCAGGCGTTTTTATCCGCAGCAGTTCCGCGTCGCCAGCGAGGCGGTGACGATTATTCGCCAGCAGTACGGGATCGAACTGCCGGAGGAGGAAGCCGGGAATATCGCCTTTCATCTGGTAAACGGCCAGAGCGAGGGCGACGACGTGGCGCAGACCATGCAGTCGGTGAAAATGCTGAAGGATATTTTTAATCTCGTGCAGTACCACTTTAAGCAGCAGATAGACACCGACTCGATAAACTACTCGCGCTTTCTGGTCCATATGCAGTTTTTCCTCCAGCGTTTACAGGAGGGGGAGCTGGACGGCGCGCGGGACAGTTTTCTGCTGGTGCAGGTGATTAAGGCGTATCCGGACGCATACCGCTGCGCGCTGCTAATCCGCGACTACGTCAAAGCCCAGCTCGATATCACCCTCGGCGGCAACGAACTGCTGTGGCTCACCGTTCATCTGGTGCGGATCGCGGGACTGGATGCGTGATTGTGTTCTATTAGTAGGGCGTAATAGCCATTTCTGTTTTTTTTATGGGACATGAGCTCTTTGGAATGACTGAGTTGGCTCATTTGTAGTGTTCTATAAACAGGTTATAATCGCTAACTACGTTCTATTAATAAGACAAGAGAAGCATTATGGCAAAGCCGTCAACCCGAACTTACTCTCGTTACAGTCGCGATGCAGCACGGTTGCTGGGAATGATGATCCGCTCCGCACGCATAGAATCCAGACTCACTATCGAGGAGCTGGCAGAACGTGCTGGCGTGTCGCGTGGGCTGGTTTATCGTGCTGAGGAAGGCGATATGGGATGTGCGATTGGCGCGGTATTTGAACTGGCGACAATAGTGGGCGTGCCGCTGTTTACGCCAGATCGGTCTGCTCTGGCGTTACATATTGCTAATGCAGAGAAAACGTTGTCATTAATGCCGCGTTCGGTTCATCACTCAAGGAAGGTGATAAATGATGACTTCTGAGAATAGCCTTGAGCAAGTGTATGTCTGGATCTGGCTGCCTGGAGCAACAGAACCCGTTGTCGCCGGAGTGTTAAGCAGAGACAACGGTCGGTTTATTTTCAACTACGGCCGCAGTTATCTGGAGCGGAAAGAGGCGATAGCGGTTTATGTGCCGGAGCTTCCTTTAGTCAGAGGCGCAATTGTACCTGCCCCTGGTTTGCAAGTGAAGTGGACAGAAAACTCTTCTGGGGAAGGATGTTTTTAAATCCTTTCATATTTGAAGGCGCGCCAGAAGAGATTTTGAGACTACGTAAGTCGTGGCTTTAATGCGTCCGGTGCCACTGCATTTTCAACGCGGCAAGACAAATAGTCCGTTAACGCGTTTCGATAACCTTTTAAACCTCCGTAGTATCACCGATGCCGAAACTGCAGCGTCGCCGGCAGGTAGCGCTGTAGCGGCTCAGGCGTGTTGCCGTCAATCAGCTGGCTGATTAAATCGTAGCAGTGCCAGGCCAGCTGGCGGTTGTCCTGCTGGACGGTATCAATACGCAGCGACAGCGAATCGTAGAGATAGTGATCGTCAAAACTTGCCAGGTGGATGTCTGAATCCAGCAAATGGTGCTGGCTCATATAGCGCAGCACCCCTTCCAGCAGACCACAGGCGGCGGTAAACAGCGCCTTTGGCGGCCGGCCCAGGCGCGCGCAGAGGGCGGCGAACATCTCATAGCCGGAGCTGGGGTGATAGTTGCCGTTGATCACCCACTCCGGGCGCAGCGCAATGCCCGCCTGAGTCAGACCCTGCGTAAACCCGGCCAGGCGATCGCGGGAGGGCGACAGACGCGGCTGGCCGCCTAAAAACCAGAACTCATCGTGATGCTGAGGCGCGATGCGGGAAATCAGCTCCGCCGTCGGGGTAATCGAATCGGTCATCACCAGCGGCAGCGCGCTTTCAGTAGGACAGCGGTCAAACAGCACCACCGGCAGCTGTTCGCTGAGCTTCAGGTAGTCGGCATCGTTGTGCATACAGGAGGCGACGATCAGGCCGTCAACCTGGCGGGCAATCATGTTATTGACCACCATGCTCTCCTGACCGGGGTTTTCATCGGTACAGGAGATCAGCAGCTGGACGCCCGCTTCGCGGCACAGCATCTCCAGCTCATGGGAAAAGACCGCAAAGCCGTAGTTGGTGATCTCCGGCACCACCAGGCCGATGGTGTGGCTGCGGTTATCGCGCAGCGAGCGGGCGTGAATGCTCGGCTGATAGTGCTGCTCGCGGGCAATCGCCAGCACGCGCTCGCGCGTTTCCTGCGCCACGCGCAGCTCCTTGCCACGACCGTTCAGCACCAGGCTGGCGGTCGCTTTGGAAACGCCCGCCAGTTCGGCGATATCTTTAATGGTTACGCGTTTGGTTTTCATTACGACGCCATGAGCCTGAAAGCAAAACGCTTATTCTATCATGCATGTTCGCAGCGGCCAGTAGCAGAATGCATCCGGCGCGCTGCCGGAGAAAATCAGCTGCGCCGGATAATCGGGGAAGCAGCGGCTGCTCATCACCCCCTCGCCGTCGTTGATGAAAATCTCCACGCTCGACCGATCGATGAAAATCCGCAGCGAGCGCACCTCGCCGCGCCAGTAGCGATAGTGCATTTCGTCGCTGGCGAGGCTGCGTCGCGCCAGACGGATACCGCTGGCGTCGCGCTCCAGGGTTAACGCGCCGCCGAAATCAAGGCTTAGCGCGTCGTCGCCGGCGGTTTGCAGGGCGATTTCCATCGGCGCCAGCGGCAGGGGGT
>OATC01000391.1_pt1 | contig 12074 bp, 23 predicted proteins | sample 1475871 | NCBI WGS metagenome assembly OATC01 (sample SAMEA2579940, study PRJEB22360) | human gut metagenome | biome: human gut; feature: human-associated habitat; material: faeces | place: Denmark | collected 2008/2010
GTGAAAAGCACGGACCCCGGCCCGCGGGCCGCGGCGGGATGAAGGTGATGTGACTTCCCGCCTCTGGCATGGTGACTTTCTTCAGGCGGACCTCATCGCAGAACGCCCGGTAGCGAAGTACTACATCCCGCTTTTTCCACTTGTCTGCGCGGGTTTGCCGGGGTTTTCCCATTGGGGTAATGTTAAAAATCTGCATTTTTTGCCTGGCCCCCTCTGACATATCGACGCGGTTGTGATTTTGGTTTTGGCGCTGAACGCTGGCGGGCTTCCTCCTGGTCAATCGGCAGGAAGTGGCCGTTATAAAACCGGCGGTAGATAGTGCCCAGTTCGCCGTTGCGTTGTTTTGTCACGTTGATTTCAGCGATACCTTTCGCCGGCGATTCTGGGTTATAAACCTCATCTCGGTACAACATCAGGATCAAGTCAGCATCAGCCTCAATTTCCCCCGAGTTTTTCATATCGGAGTTCATTGGCCGCTTGTTAGGTCGGGACTCCACTCCACGCGACAGCTGGCTCAGCGCGAGTACGGGGGTTTTATTGGCTTTAGCCAGGTTTTTAAGCCCCTTGGATACCTCACCCACGGCCAGGTCGTAACGCGCAGCACTCTGAATTTTGATAAGCGCCAGGTAGTCGATGACCACCAGCGCGATTTCCGGGTGCGCTATCTGGTAGCGCGTCGCGGTTTGCTGTATCTGGTCGATAGTCAGTCCCGTGGCGTCGGTGATCCAGATGTTGCGGGTGGCCATGCGTTCCATGCCGTTAAAGAACCGCGCCCAGTCCTCGTCCTCGAATTTATCCACGGCTTTCAGGCGGGACATCGACATGCCGCCGGCGGCGGATACCATGCGCTTGGCGATCTGGATATCGGACATCTCCATGCTGAAAAACAGCACGCCATGCCCCTGAGCCGATACTTTGTCGATGATATCCAGTGCCAGTTCGGTTTTACCCATCGATGGGCGTGCAGCAATAAACACCAGATCTGTGGATTCAATACCGCCAGTCTTCGCGTCAAGTTCCTCAATACCTGTAAGCAGGCTTCGGGTCTCTTCTTTCCCCTGGCTACGGGATTCCGCTTCATCGGCCACCGCTGTAAGCAGTTCTGAGATGTGCACAGGCTGGACGGTATCAGCAGAAATATCGATGGAAGACACAGCCAATTTCGCGGCCTCAAGGGCGGCCAGCGCAGCGTCACCGTTGCTGGCGCTTCTGATTTGCTCCAGTGCTTTTTCCAGCGCTGCTTCAGCATCACGCACGCCGGCATTGCGACGCAGAACGTCAACGTAAGAGACCAGCGCCGATTTCGCCCAGCTGACGCGGGTGGCTTCCAAAATCGTGGTCTGAAGCGCTGGCAGCGACTCGCAAAGCAGCAGCGGGTCAATCACACCACCGCCGCGGGCCTGTCGGCAGATGCCTGTGAAAATCTCTCGATACTGACGAACCGAGAAAGTGCTCGCCGGCAGCCGGGAAAGAACATCCAGTACCTCAGGGTCGGCACCACGCAGGAATAATGCGCCGATAACCGCCTTTTCCAGATCCTCGTTTTTCCACACGGGTGTCATGCGATCCCCCCGTTATTGCCGCGAAAACTTGCCCAGTTGAATACCAGGTAGTTGCGCCCCCCGTCGGTCACACGGTCAAAAATACGGTCACTGATAAACTCTTTCAGCTGCTCGGGTGGCAGATTGCTGATCAGGATGGTTGGCAGAACGCTTTCATAGCGGGCGTTAATCACCTCGTGAAGGATGGTCATCTCTGCCGGGCTTCCGAACTGCACACCCACCTCATCGATAATCAGCAGATCCAGCGAAGCGTAGTGATCCAGTACGCTCTCTTCGGTTGTTTCGGCATTATGGCGCCAGGTGCTTTTCACGGCGCGGGTCAGGCGCATCACGTCGGTCAGCTCCACGCTGGCGAGATGATTGCGGATGATGCTTTTCGCCAGAGAGACCGCCAGATGATTCTTCCCCGTGCCGCAGCTGCCTGTCAGCACCAGGCTCTTCCCTGCGTCCAGGACGGCCGGCCAGTTGTCGGCGTAGCGCCTGCAGGCTGCGAGGTTGCGGGCGGCTTCTGGGTTCAGTTCCAGATAATTTTCAAACTCGCAGTCACCAAAGCGGCGAGTAATACCAGCGTCGTTCAGCAGGCTGGTTACATTAAGTTTGCGCAGGCTGGATTTGACACTGGCTTGCTCCGCCCGGATGCAGGCCGGACAGCGGGAGTGTTTAAAAGTCTCTACGCCGCGAAAATCTTTGCCCACCAGCGCGAACTGTTCGTAGTCTCCATGCTCCGGACAGGATACCGTGCTGGTGTGATTCGAGCTCCAGCCCTCGAAGCCCCAGGGAAGTTTATGCTCTTCAGCGAAAGCCAGTTCATCGCTGAGCTTTGCCTGTTGCGCTCTCAGGTCTTCACGCTCTTTGAGCTGATTCAAATTTAACATACCCACCTCACTCAAAAATTCAGGTTTTCACCGGATTCGCCAAAATCATCGGACATACGTCCCAGACCAGACAGGCGGGCAATGGTGCTGTTGTGCCCACCTCCGGGAGCGGACGGCGCTTGCCAGGACTCTTCGAAGTGGCGATCGGGTCCGAAGAACGTAGCGGCCTGCTTGACGAACTGTGTACCGATGCTGCCCGTGACTCTGGCGTAGGCTGCATAGCGCTTAACACCCGCCAGCATGTCTTCAGGCTTAACCCCGTCTTTCAGGCGAGCTTTCCAGGCTTTGAAAGCCCCGGACTTGGAATTGCCACCAGCGCGTTTGGGGTAGGCCTGCCAGGCTGTTTCGAATTCAGGAGAATAATCCTGTTTTGCAGAGCGAGCCGGTGCAGAGGCTTTAGCCGATGCGCCAGTATCTTGTGATTCATGTTTTGAATTTACTGATGGATCATGTTTTGAATTTACTTGTGGATCTGGGGTCAGATTCTGACGGGTCAAAACGCCATTTTTGCCAGAATCTGAAGGGTGAAAACCGTTTGAAGGTCCAGATTCTGACGGTTCAGATTTTGAAGGTTCAGAATCTGACGGGTGAGAATAAGTCTCAGACCAACGCTGCTTTTTTAGGGCTGTCACTTTGTCGCGTTCAATACGCGCCAGAGCTTCGAGTCGATCTGCGTTCAGATGATACAAGTTGGAAGTATTGCGGTTCCCCTTGCGACGGGATTCACGAAGTAGCCAGCCAGCGGACTCCAGTTCAGAGATCGCCGTTCTCACAGTACTTTCCCCTAAGCCCAGCTGGCGGCAAATGGTCTCTACGCTTGGGTAGCTAACGCCATCATCGTTCGAATAATCAGCAAGGCGAGCCATGATCATCAGCTTCGCACCCTTAACATCATGAGCCGCACAGGCATCCCAGACGTTCCCAAGAATTTTACTGCTCATGCGCTCTCCTGCCTGATAATGCCAACAAAGCCGTCAGCGCTTGATTTGTAATTGAAATTTCTGCTATGGTTTTTCATGAAATTTCCCCCGAGGTCATTTCAAAACAAATGCTGTGTTGAACGTCAGAACAGGCCGGGAGAAGTGCCACCACCTTTTCCCGGCTTTTTCTTTGCCGCTTTCCGCTCTGCTGCTGTTGTCTGCCCAAGAGCCCACTGACGGGCCCGAAAAAGGCAATCCGCAAAGCAACTTCCCTTTTTGGTTGACTGAGACATGCAGCGGTAATGCTCCAGTCCCTTTGCTACCCCCCCCCCTGAACCACCGATGGCGCGAAGCCTTCAGCAGTCAAAGCTGCAATGATGTGCTTACGGATAAAATCAGTCGGGTTCATCGTAATCCTCCAGTTGGTGCCGAACCTTCCCCCGGTATATCCTCATGGTTCCTACACCTACGGACCGAAGGAGGTTCGACATGTCTAATTACTCCCGCCTCTGGGAAAGCATCAGAATTCACGTCAGCAACATTCGCAAAATTGAGACCGGTTACTTCGTCAACAGCAACGAAGATTTGAAGGTCAGTCACAGAACTGCGCAGCTTTTCATCCTCGATGTGTTTCTCCATCAGCACCGGGAAAAGTACGGTGCTGGGTTGTTTCCTCTGAGGGGTAAAAATACGCTTCATCATGCGATCCTTCTCAAGTACAAGTGGCCTCTGGATTACATCCGTAATTTGTCGCTAAGCGATGCCCTGCTTACCCTTCAGGACGAACTCACCCCTGAGAATCTCCCCGAAGCTGCACAGAAGTTTCTGTCTGGTGTACTTGAGAGGGCGTCTCAGATTGCGTTTGATGACCTCCTTGACGATGAGTGGAATCCTGAGCTGGGCGAACTATTCCTTCATGAGCAGTAGCTGTAAGCGGGTGATTCTGGTTCTCAGCGTTGAGCAGGTGTTTTTTAAGTTCAGCGACATCCCGCCGGTTCCACTCAAGGGATTTGAGCGCAAGGACGCGCTCTTCGAGCCATTTAATAAGCTCGGAATCGGTCAGGGTTCCCGCGAAGATGTAAGGTTTGCTGTTCATACTTTCTCCTGTTGATTGGTTTTAGCGATCAGGTAATAAACCCCGCTGATCGGGTCGTACCGGATGTTGCGAGGTAGCAGCCGCTGGAAGTAGCGTGGATCTGGCATTGCGGCTGATTGCTGTGACATGTCACGCCTCCGTTGAACGGCGAGGAAAAATGTCGTCCAATGAGACGCAAACCCCCAATTTATTTAATTCGTCAACAATTGAGCGACAATCGTTAAGGACTGGCATACGAAGCCCTAATTCATAATTAGATAAGCGTGACTGTTTCCACCCCAAAATTGATGCAAATCCAGCCTGTGTAAGGCCTGCACACTTTCTTTTCTCAGCAATATTGTTCATTGCACCCCCTTAGATAGTTACCACCAATTACACACAATTCGTGATTAGCAGTCAACAACAAAACGTGTAGAATGTAAATCCACATAATGTGTTAAATTGAGGAGATGAAAACTATGCATGAAGTCATTGGTGAGCGCATAAAATCCCTGCGCGAATCTAAAGGATATAGCCAGTCTCAATTAGCGAAGCTTTGCGGCTGGGCTGCGCCATCACGTCTTGGTAACTATGAATTAGGCATGAGAAAGGTAAGTGCCGACGACGCGGTGACGCTTGGTCAGGTCTTGGGTGTCCCTCCTTCACTTATTCTTTTTGGTGAGGATAGTGGCCCTGTTTACAAAAAATATGATTACCCTGTCTTCTCACATGTCCAAGCAGGCATGTTTTCAACAGAGGTCCGGAGCTTCACGAAGAGGGATGCAGAAAGGTGGCTAAGCACCACGAAAAGGGCAAGTGATAATGCCTTTTGGCTAGAAGTTGACGGGCATTCAATGACAGCGCCAACCGGCTCAAAGCCGAGTTTCCCCGAAGGGATGCTGATACTCATTGATCCCGAGCAATCAGTAGATCCCGGGGACTTCTGCATTGCCCGACTCGGCGGAGATGAGTTCACATTCAAAAAAATGATACGGGAAGGCGGAGCGTCATATCTACAGCCGCTAAACCCTCAATTCCCCCTGATACCATGCAACGAGCACTGCAAGATTGTTGGCAAGGTGGTCGCTTCTCAGTGGCCCGACGAGACATTCGGTTAACACTTTCTCAAAACCCGCACTCTGCGGGTTTTTTATTTTCTTATTCTCACCACTAGCGCCCTCTGCAAATAATTTAAAATAAATTCACATATTAATCAATCACATATCGTGACATTAAGAAATAAATCACATATTGTGATTGCCAGTTAATTCACAATATGTGATTATCATACACATCGGCAAACAACGGAGCCAATGTGATGAAAATGACAGTTCCAGAACTCAATAAATTTAAACAATCTGCGGAGTATGTATTCCAAGCAGAACTAATCTGCTCCCTTCTTGAGTATTATCCGCGCCAATTAGCAGATTCTGAGCTTTCCGCGATAGCGTCTCTTATTAAAAAGCTGACTGGTGATGCTTATGTCTACATGAATGAGGTCATTTATCAGCAGGAGAGGGCCGAACAATGAAAACTCCCGTTTAGATGCTTGAGACTGTCGCTGCGGAAATTATCGAGAATACCGTGCTTCTTGAAATTATTTACAAAAACAGCAACGAGGACCAGGAAATAGATTGCGCAATGGCTTGTTTAATTCGTTCGATGCAAAAAACGCTGGATATCACGAACGAATATATTAAGGCTTATGACAAGGCGTCTGCCCCCTCTCTCCAACAGAAAAAGGGCGAGACTGATATTGCTGACGATGTATTTCACGCGACTATTACAGCAAGAAAACTCGAAGAGCTTGCACATGTTTATACCGAAACTTATTTCAGCGATAAAGATAACGGCAAGCCCGCAATGTATATGGCATCAGCAATTTTCGACTATGCAATTAAGGTTTGCAGTGAATTGAAAATCATCGAAGCGAAACTGAATTAATCAAACTCAGATTTTAATAACGGCTTAACCGCCGGGGCCGCACTCACCTTGAGGAAAGCGCAATGAATATTGCATCCCGTAAAAAAGATAATTGTGGAATAACAATGCGTGTTGATTTCCCTGTGGTCACTGAAGCAAGTGGAGCACTCAGAACAGCAGAGCACGCAGATGCTTACGCCAACCAACTCAGGGATGAGTTCAATACATTGCTCTTTGCTGCGATAGCCAGAACGGATAAGCGTGTCGCTGGTCGCTTTACCAGTCTGCTCAATGAGCTTTGCGTTATGACTGGCTCCACAGTGAATAACATTAGAAAAGGTCGCTAAATATGACATTCATCATCGACCGCAACGCATATAAAACCGCCCCGCTTTATGCATCATGCGGACAGGAATTAATTGCGGGTCTTTATCTTCGTAAAGCATACGGGAGGTAAATGTGAGCACCCATTCCAGCAGAATCAGGAATATGACGCTTCAGGAAGCAAGTATTGTTTCAGAGCAATTATTACACCTGCTTCAGACTGTAGCTGAAAACTATTATCAACTGGAAGATGCGCAGCGCTTTAGTCTCATGCAGATCGCTTACAGCATTTCATCTGACATTGATGGCTGGATGAATGCAGAGGAGGAAAGAAACGGTGGAACGACTAAACGTACTTGAAAAATATCGCCGCCGAATAGCAATTGCTACCCTGCATAGGCTGAAGCGTAAAACTGGCGGTTACTGCCTTTCTGTGAATATGCCAGATAGCAACATACAGGTTATCGAAATTAACGAAGAATCGATGCGGAAACTCTTGCAGCGATTCGAAAAACAAGTTCGTGCAGAGTTTGGTTCCGAGTCTGAAGGTTTTTTGCGAAAAACTTATATGAACAGCCTGGATATTAACGGGCATACCGAATACCTGACCGAAACCGGTAAGGCGATTGTCGATGACATTTTTTCTGAATTAATCGCTCATGCAAAAGAGAAATACATAAGCGGAGAAATTAACTGATGGCTAATTTACCCCCCCCTATTACACACGAAAAAGTGCAGGTCGTTATGACGATTGAAAACGGCCAGGTAATTGATACCCGCAAAGTTCGCGATAACGAGCTGATTGCCAGCATGGATACATTCTTCTGGATGGCAAAGAAAGCCGGGTATCAGGTGATCGCCCCCAATCAGGAGGAAGCCAGTGGCGCTAACAGCAATTCGCATTCCTGAGCGGGTCCACCTGCAGGCGTTGCAGGTCCTGCTGCGATACCGCCGGAAGCGCATCTACGCAAGGCGCATGCACCGCACCGGATATCTCAGCCTGAAGGTTAATCCACGCTGGCGGTTGTTATCGAAAGACGACGGCCGGAACTGGCAGGTAATGAGTCATTCCACCTACAACCGGGAGATAGAAAACAAATGATCGACAACCGCACCGCCAGCGCCATTGACCTGGCATTACAGAAGCACCACACGCCAGTCGGCGACCTGTACGCCGCTATTCGTCACGGCCGCATGAAGCGTTGCTTTAGCCGCGGTACCGCTATTAGCTGGCTGGCTCACTTTCTGACGTCGCATGCTTTCGCTCTGTCCGGGTTTAAGCAGCGCCACCCTGATTTTCTGGTTGAGCAGGACCATGGCGAACAGGTATGGCGCCGGGGCGAAACTACCGACGAATATCACCGCGCCCACCAGCGCACCGTTCGCCGCCTGCGTCGAATCCTCGCCCGCAAGCGCGAAATGCAGAAGTGGTGCCAAAAGTGGGATGCCATGCACGACCGTTACGTGAAAGAGCGAAACGAACTTCAGAACAGCAAACCGTTTTAAGGGGATCGGAATGGCGAAGAGACGCAGTAGCAAAACCCGACAAGGGCTATGTGGTTTGACGCTTGCGCAAGGGCATCGACTGACGCGAGATCCTGTACCCGAGCAAAACAACACGCAGCAGTTTGTATCTCAATACGAGACCGGGGACGGCGGCGTAAAAATGCCGCTGAACCGCAGTATGCGCCGGTATGCAAAGCGCATAGGAATCAAGCTCACAAAGGTAACGAAATGATGAAAAACCAACTAATGACCTTTAGCTCTGAAGAGCTGAATTTTTCGATGAGCGGAATTCTTTATGAGGGAAAGCCAGCCTTTGACGCAGTTGAACTGGCTAAGCAACTTGGATATGCAAATCCAGCCGATGCGCTGGCAAAACATTGCAAGTCTCTGATTAAGCTTAATTATAGCGAATCGCGAGAATTGGGTTTTGGCGAAAAACCGCGCGGCACCCAGTTGGCTGGTCAGGCCGATCTGTTCCGTCTTATCCTGCGCAGCCAGCTCCCATCTGCCGAACGTGTTCAGGATTGGGTATGCGAAGACGTACTGCCATCTATCATGACAACTGGTTCCTATTCCCGCCAGTCAGCACAGGAAACCAGTATGTATCCCGACATGCTCTCGCTGGCCCGTGTCGTAGCCGAAGCGACGGCATCAGCAACGATGAAAGCCGTGATGGAAACAGCAAATTCTGCCGTAGTTTTGCCTCGCGAGATCGAACATCCTGATCGAGAGGATATTTTCGAAGATGTTTTCGGTGACACCTTTAAAACTACGCACGCAAAAAAGAACAGCCAAATATTGAAGAGCCAGAATACGTACCTGTCCACAAAGTTTCCTGGGCAACCGGATTATCTGATCCTACCTGCCGCCGGCTGGTCACTTTCTTCGACCTTCCGAACTGTCATATCGATAGCATTCGTGGGCTTTGCGTGCATCGCGAATTTTTCATGGCCGCAGTCGAAGTTCTGATTAAAGAATCCACTCCACCAGCCAAAGGCCGTAAACGTTGGCGCCACCCGGAGTTCGGCGGATTTGAGTTGCGTAAAGATCCTAATGAGATTCTCGGGGGCAACCACGGTGAATAGCGATATCTGGATGCCAGCAGGTTCTGTCGAGGAGGCCCACCAGCGGGCCTTAACGTGGGTTTGTGATGCGTACCTGTTCTATCTGGTTAGCCTGCACCGTCGCCCGGTGTACCGCCACCAGTACGGCGATATTTCGCTTAACCAACCAGCTTTACAGGGGTTCATTGACTCCTACCTCAAAGATAAGGGGTGGGATACCGAACGGCGCTGGGCGCATTACATTAACATTCTGGACCTCATTAAATATATGCATCGCAGCAATTCGGAATTTATCGACTGGGGAACAGTGCCAGCGCTGACTCCTCGTGGGCTCCGCTGGATGAATGCATGCCTTTTACGCCTGGGCGAAATGGTGAACAGCTATGGCGGGTGGAAAGGATATGTCGCAGCAGTTGAGGAGGTACAGACCAATGAAAAAGGTATCTGAACTGGCGATGTTCACTCTGTTTTTCTCCAGTCTTTCTGGGCTGGGCTTTGCGGCGGGTGTCTGCAGTTTCTTTGGCATTGCGCGATTACTGGCGAGGACTCTGGCATGAAAATCGAATATCAGGACTACGGATCCGTTGCAAACATTGTGGTTACCAGCACTGTGTTTGAATTCCGCCGGCATAACCGGGCGATTGATGTTGTTCTCTTTCTGGTTCCCGACATGACCATCCAGAGCAGCGGATTTTTCATCATGAAAACGGTGCTGAGCGGCCAGACAAAACACGCGATTCGGGCCTACAACCATCTGATCCGGGAGGCTAAGCGATGACCGAAGCCAACATGTTCGAACTGGTAAATCTGATTAAGGCAGCTAACGGCGACCCATCGGCAATGACGGATTCGATCTGGGAGGCTGGTTATCGCCAACCGGTACGCAGCGCAGAAGAAGCGGCAAAAATTACCATTGATACCTTCTTCTACTGCGAAAGCTATGGCATGCCTCCTGATTTCTGGCCGAGGAACTATGACAGCGTGCTGCAGAACGAGCTGATGAAAGCGGTGATCGGAGAAGATGGTGAGATTGATGATGCAGATGCAACCACTATCGCAAGAAGCGTTATTAATGCCGGATTCAGCAAGGAGGAAACGTGATGGACTGGCCTGAAGCGTTTTGCACCGTCGGTTGTGCTTTCGCCATTGCTTGGTGCTTAAGGAGCTAATCGATGAATCGTGAATTTGAATTGTGGCGCCACGGTCGTGGCCTGAAAGTGGTGTGAGGTGAAGATGAATACGATGTTTTTGTTGATGGCTGAGTACGGGTCTCCCACTGTACCACTCAGCCAGGTGTGCGAAAAATATTTTGGGCTGAAGTCGGCAACAGCAGAAAAACGCGCTGCTATGGGTGAACTCCCTATCCCAACCTTCCGCGCAGCAGAGAGCCAGAAGGCGCCCAGAATGATACACATTCAGGACCTTGCGAATCACATCGATGCGCAGTTGAAGAAAGGTCGCGACCTTCTTGAACAGATGAAAAGCGGCAGTTAGCGATAAGCGAAACCACAATTCCGAATGCCGCTTATTATGTAGCATTCGGTTTTATTTTTTCATCACCCAGCACCCCTAAAGCACCCCATAAAAATTCAATACATTGTTTTTATTATTTATACCTACCATGTTCAACTGGAGCAATATGGGGAAATTTATGGCCGTCGGCTTGACGGATCTGCTGGAGAGCGCGGGAATGAACGGCGTACCGGCGTTTGTCGGCCTGGCGCTGCTATCCGCCTTTTTGTGTATGTTTATCGCCAGCGGTTCGGCAATCTGGTCGATTCTGGCGCCGATTTTCGTGCCGATGTTTATGCTGCTGGGCTTTCACCCGGCATTCGCGCAGATTCTGTTTCGCATCGCCGACTCATCGGTGCTGCCGCTGGCGCCGGTATCGCCGTTTGTGCCGCTATTTCTCGGCTTCTTACAGCGCTACCGGCCCGACGCTAAGCTTGGAACCTACTACTCGCTGGTCTTGCCTTATCCATTAATATTCCTTGCCGTCTGGCTACTGCTGCTGGTTGGCTGGTACCTCGTGGGGCTGCCCATCGGACCGGGTATTTATCCGCGATTACCTTAACGTCGCGACAGGCCAGGGAAGGCCACAAAAACGTTAACGCCAGGTCGTGCGGTTACTGATGACTTTATACAGTCCTTCAATCGCCAAATCGATCAGATGAATTACTAAGCCGCTGATAATCACAATTACAACGCCAGTCATCATATATTGCATATCACCACCTTTGTTGGTAAAAACCCGCGCAGAAACGCCGGGAAATCATGGACTCTAGGAAAGCCAGTCTGTTTATCTGCCGCGCCGGATGGTTGCCGGTGAATTCGCCGCCGGATAAAGGTAGCAAAATCGCCTTGCCAACGCGTCTGCGAGTGAATGTAAAAATAAACATCGCTTTCCTCACCTCATAATTAATAGCCCATGCTGACCCTGTTTGTTGACCTTTTCGGAGTATGGTTTGCCCGCATCGCGTCGTGCTATGGTGATGCCCTGCCAAAATAACCTCGCTGAAGGAGGACCGATGCTCACGCTGTTGCAAGATAAAATTGACACCCCGCTGGGGCCGCTGTGGGTGATTTGCGATGAGCAGTTTAACCTGCGGGCCGTTGAGTGGGATCAGCACCGCGACCGCATGGAACAACTGCTGGATGTGCATTATCGCCGTGAAGGCTACCAACGCGTTGATTCGCGTAATCCCGGTAACCTGAGCCGTAAGCTTAGCGATTACTTCGCGGGCGATCTCGCCGTTATCGACACCTTACCTACCGCCACCGGCGGGGCGCCGTTTCCACGGGGAGGCTGGCAAACGGTCAAAGGA
>OATC01000392.1_pt1 | contig 12069 bp, 13 predicted proteins | sample 1475871 | NCBI WGS metagenome assembly OATC01 (sample SAMEA2579940, study PRJEB22360) | human gut metagenome | biome: human gut; feature: human-associated habitat; material: faeces | place: Denmark | collected 2008/2010
CAGCTTAACATTAGTTGAACCATCATCGCAGTAAATATTCATCATTATGCTCCGTCAATTAAACTCAATTTGATACACATTATAAGAGCAAAATGGAAAAATAAAAGTCTTATTTCTCATTATGAGTAACACTAAAGAATCAAAATGATATTTACGAACATTTTGAGTATCTTAGGTTACTCACTCTGTTCATGGCGCAGGCGATCTGGATTATCCTCACGCTGTTAAATATACTGTATAGATAACCAGTACATTTAGACGTCAGGAGGAAAGATGAAACTGCAGCTTTTCAGCACCGGGAAAGAACTCCCGCCACAGGCCCATCCGTTGTTTGCAGACCTGGCCTGCTGCGGTTTTCCCAGCCCTGCAGCTGACTATGTCGAATCTGATCTAGATCTCCATGATTACTGCATACGGCATCCGAGCGCGACTTACTACCTTCGCGCCAGCGGTGACAGCATGGCCGACGGTAGCCTTTACAATGGCGATCTGCTGGTTGTGGACTGTGCCGAGAAGCCCCGGCATGGCGATATTGTTGTGGCCAGCGTGCAGGGGGAGTTTACGGTCAAACGGCTGCTGCTGACGCCACGACTGACGCTGCAGCCCATGAACGCCGCCTGGTCGCCGATCTATCCCGACCCGGACGATCTGGATATTTTTGGCGTCGTCACGCACATCATCCACCGCCCGAGGGAGATGTACTGATGTTTGCCCTGGCCGATGTGAACAGCTTTTATGCCAGCTGCGAACGCGTTTTCCGCCCGGATTTGAAAGGAAAGCCGATCGTCGTCCTGAGCAACAACGACGGAAATGTGATCGCACGCAGCGCCGAGGCGAAGCCCTGGATCAAAATGGGCACCCCGTGGTTCCAGATAAAGAACGAGCTTTACCCGGAACAAATATACTGTTTTTCAAGCAATTATGAGCTTTACGCTTCGATGTCGGCGCGCGTGATGAGCTGTCTGGAGGAGCTGGCTCCCAGGGTGGAACAGTATTCGATAGACGAGATGTTCCTCGACCTGACCGGCGTGGAGCACTGTATGGATCTGGAGGACTTCGGCCGGCAGCTGCGCCAGCACGTGTATGACTGTACCCGTCTGACCATCGGCGTGGGCGCCGGACCAACGAAAACGCTGGCAAAATCAGCCCAGTGGTCCTCAAAGGAGTGGAAACAGTTTCGTGGCGTGCTCGCCCTGACCCGGGGGAATCCTCAGCGAACGCGGAAACTGCTTTCACTGCAGCCGGTCGAAGAGATCTGGGGCGTGGGAAACCGTATTGCACGCAAGCTCCATGTATTGGGCATCAGGACCGCGCTCGATCTGGCCCTGACGAACCCGGTCTTCATCCGGAAAAATTTCTCCGTCGTTCTCGAGCGAACAGTACGCGAACTGAACGGGGAAAGCTGCATGTCGCTTGAGGAAGCCCCACCAGTGAAACAGCAGATTGTCTGCAGCCGCAGTTTTGGAGAGAAAATCACGGAGTACGATTCGCTCCGCCAGGCTGTCTGTCAGTACGCAGAGCGGGCCTCTGAAAAGCTGCGTAAAGAGCGCCAGTATTGCCGGCATATTTCCGTATTCATCAAAACGTCTCCGTTCGCCGTTAAAGAACCTTACTACGGCAACGTGGCCACGGAGAAACTGCTTACCCCCACCCAGGACACCCGTGACATCATTGCGGCCGCCACAACGGCTCTGGAGCGCATCTGGAAAGATGGGCACCGGTATGCCAAAGCCGGGGTGATGCTGAATGACTTCACCGGCTCTGGCGTTTCGCAGCTGCAGCTGTTCGACGAACGTCCGCCACGTCCTCACAGCGCGGAGCTGATGAAGGTTCTTGATGGCATTAATCATTCCGGTCTGGGACAGGTCTGGTTTGCCGGACGAGGGATTGCGGCTGCATGGCAAATGAAACGCGATATGCTCTCCCCTGCGTACACCACCCGCTGGAAAGATATCCCCATAGCGAGGATCAGTTAAATTTTGCCTTTCAGAGAGAGCCAGTAGTGCTCGCCGCAGCCGAACGGCAGGGCGAAGCCCGCGAGTGAGCGAGGAAGCACCAGGGAACTGAACGGATATATTCCGCTTACGCTCAGTGTTTAATGGATACCCCACTCTACTTTATCCACTTATCCACGGGCATATTTTTATAAGATCTTTTTAAAGGGTTGTTAGGTTTACCTTTTTAGGACACCTCTCAGCCCTTTATTCATGCGGGTTTGAGAAGGATCTTTGTGACAATTTGCCCTTTCAGTGTGACAAATCACCCTCAGAACCCCTGTTAATCTGTGACAGATTGCCCTTAACCCTGTGACAAATTGCCCTCAAACACTGCTGTAATTCACAAAGTTAACCCTATCTGTTGACTCTTTTTTATTTAGTGTGACAATCTAAAATCCTGTCACACTTTACACGGACCTGTCATGACGGAAGTTGCGGTTATTAACCATAAAAAACGTAAGAATAGCCCGCGAATTGTCCAGTCAAATGAACTGACTGAAGCGGCATACAGTCTTTCTCGCGATCAAAAACGTATGCTTTATCTCTTTGTGGACCAGATCAGAAAATCTGACGGTACGCTGCAGGAGCATGACGGGATATGTGAAATTCAGGTCGCCAAGTATGCGGAAACCTTCGGGTTGACCTCCGCCGAGGCCAGCAAAGATATCCGTCAGGCTCTCAAGGGATTCGCGGGTAAAGAAGTGGTCTTTTATCGGCCTGAAGAGGATGCCGGGGAAGAAAAAGGTTATGAGTCCTTTCCCTGGTTCATCAAACGTGCCCATAGTCCCTCAAGAGGGCTCTACAGCGTTCATATTAACCCGTACCTCATTCCTTTCTTTATTGGCCTTCAGAACCGTTTCACACAGTTCCGACTAAGTGAAACGAAAGAGATCACCAATCCCTATGCCATGCGCCTGTACGAGTCACTATGCCAGTACCGGAAGCCGGATGGCTCTGGCGTAGTATCTCTGAAAATAGACTGGATCATGGAGCGCTATCAGCTTCCGCAAAGTTATCAGCGTATGCCGGACTTTCGCCGTCGGTTCCTGCAGGCGAGTGTAGATGAGATTAACAGCAGAACGCCAATGCGCCTGTCTTATATAGAGAAAAAGAAAGGCCGCCAGACGACTCATATAGTCTTTTCTTTCAGCGACATAATGTCGATCACACCTGAGTGAGCTTTGAGGGTGATTTGTCACATTTAGCAGGGTGGTTTGTCACACTAGAGTTAAAGCTCTCAGGGTGATTTGTCACAGAACAGTTTGTCTTCCTTTGCCCTGACTGGTTTTCAGGAACTAAATGGTTCCAATTTTGTGCTTTAAAATCACTTAATGAGGGCAATTTGTCACATTTAGTTCAGTGCAGCTTGTCACATTTCCCCTCAGCCCTGAGTGTCGTTTGTCACACTTAAGAGCGTCCTTTCCACTTCTGGCTGAGGGTGCATTGTCACTATTTGAGTTCAATACCGCTGCCTGGAATTATTTGTGCATTTTCCCTGCACTAAAAATGTGTTTGAGCAGGAAGCTGTTAAATGTCCTGTCTGAAGGTTCTGGCCAACCCGGAGGATCAGTTAAGAGCACACCTTCCTGCTCCATCCAGCTATGTGTTTGCAGTTTACGCTCGACATATTCCTCGGATTCAGAGCCCATTGTTTCAATGATGAAAGTGGTAACCGTGTTTTCTTTGCTCGGAACCACATTCAGTATGAAGTCAGGATGAATGACCTCCTCCACCCCATCCTTAGTGCTTTTAGATGTGAAAAGTGGCTTACTGAGGCTGATAGCATCCGGATGATTTTCCTGACGGCCAGCATAGCTGCTGGCGTTTATTATTACCTTCAGTGTGTCGCGCTCTTTGTTGCTATCCACAGGCACCGGATTATCAAGCGTATACGCGGCATGCGCATAGCCCTCATGGCAGTAAACCTTGCCATCCCTACCTCTGCGGTATTCCAGAATTGCCCAGTACGGGGCCCGACTGCCAGTGTTGTAGGTGCTTTCGCCATTGATACTGACTCGGGCTTCAGGCCTATGGATAAAAGTATTACTCCGAACGCTAAAGGTTATTTCTTCTCGATTGGCATCGGTCGCAATACCAATGATATACACGCATGCCTCCTTATCACTGCTATCACTCTGCAGCGAAACTTCCAGCTGAGTCAGCATGTCGTTAATCCGTTCGAGGGACAGCCAGGGCGCGCAACTGAACAGCATATTAAGTTGTGTTCCATTGCCCATTGTATGTTCATCCAGAACTTCTTTTATTCTATTGACCGAACCGACTAACCCCGGACTTTTATATTCAGGTACTAGTTCAAGTTGGTTCAAGCCAGCTGCCTGAATGAGAGTCAGCAATTTTCGGCCCAGAGCCGGAATGGGTTTAAGAGTTTTGCGTCGACGATTACGGGGCACCACCGGCACTTCCACAGAGGTGATTTTGGTGTCTTTCTTCTTGTCAGGTAACCAGTCATTCCCGCCAACCGGATTTAGTGGGCTGGTTTTTCCTTCAGTGATAGTGTTATCAGCATCCTTACTTTTTTTTAGCCTGAACAAAGGGCACTGTTCATCATGCTGTCTTGTCGTCTTGACGTGGCGTAACCTGGTAACGTTAACTTCGCAATTAAAAGGACCTTCGATGTTCGGGTCATGTTCAACGCAATCACATTTTAACCACAACTTACGGCGGTCCATTTCTTCAAGCACAGAATTTGCTATACGTAAATCAGCCTGAGCGGGTTTTCGACCGTTGCTGAAAACATGCAGCAAAGCCTCTCTCTCTGCCAGATTCAGTTTCCTTTCAAGCCTTCCCCTTGGATTTTTTTTCCACACAAGGTCCATTGATTTACTCCTTCACTCAAAAGTGTGATTATGATAACAACATGATATCTTGTTGTCATAACAACATGTTAAGATGGTAAGGTGTTTAGATTTAATTGTATCCTGTTGAATTAAATACACTTATTAACATAACAAGATAACATGATAGCAAGATATCAACGCTGGAGATATTGAAAATTATTTTTTATTATCCTATTATCTTAATAAGATAATAAACAAGGTGTGCGGAATATGATCATTGTTCTTGGTAGTCAAAAAGGTGGAGTAGGTAAAAGTACGCTCGCAGTTTCCATCGCTGCATATCTTATGGCACTAGGAAAGCGAGTTCTCATTGTAGATGCCGACGATCAAAAATCAGTGCTGACCTGGTATAACAATCGACCAGAGAACTTGCCTCATATGCCTGTGACTGGAGCGTCCGGCAACATCAAAGCCATGCTAAAAGAGCATGAAAAATCTTATGACTTTGTAATCGCCGATTGTGCTGGCCGTGACAGTGCAGAGATGCGAAGCGGATTAATGGCTGCAGATGTATTCATTTCACCTTTACGACCGTCCCAAATGGATTTGGATGTCGTACCACATACATGCTCTGTTTTTACCGCAGCTAAAGATTTCAACGAGTCTGTTCGTGGGTATTTAGTGTTGAATATGACACCAACTAACATGTTCGTTAATGAAGCTAATCAGGCAGCAGAAGTTCTCAAAGACTTTCCGGAAATGAATCTGTCTAATGCTCGCGTATGTGACAGAAAAGCTCACAGGGATGCCTGGGCCGAATCAATGACTATCTTTGAAACACAGAACATCAAAGCCCAAGAAGAAATTGAAGCTCTGGTTAAGGAGATCATTCTGTGAGGAATAGAGCACATACACCGCCAAGGGACGAAGCTTCGTTTATAAACGGAGGCACAGCTGGTCTCACTGCAAAAAATCCAGATGAACCAAATAATAAATCTGCGACTAGTAAAGCAAAACCAGTCAGTATCTCTCTTGCTGAAGAGAATCTTAACTCAATTGATAATGTCATAAAGGAAGAGATGTTATCAGGGAACAGGAGAGTAAATAGATCCGATGTAGTTAGAGCTGCAGTGATGGCATTAGAAAACTTATCACGTGAAGAAATCTCTCAACTCATTGAAAAATCTAGATTAAAGTAATATTAACTTATTAAATTGTTAACTTATTAACTTGATAATTAAAAGCAGTGGTGGAATTAATAAGTTAATAAGATGACAAGATGCTAACTTGCTATCTTATTAACTTGCTATCTTAGTCACCTATTTTTTTTAGTAACGCCACCGCCTCATCGCCCGGCATCTGGAACTGCACCCGGTGCCGTGCTGCTACATCCAGCGCAAACACCTTCGTATACACCTCCGTCGAGCTGATGCTCTTATGTCCCATTAAACTCTGCAGCACCTTCAGCGGTATGCCTGAGTACAGCATGTGCATCGCGTAGGAATGGCGGAATGTGTGCGGGGTCACCGGCACGGAGAACGTCACCCCATCGGCCGCAGCGGTTTCAACCGCTTCGCTGAGCCAGGTGCGGACCGTCCGATCGGTAATCTCCCATATACGCGCCTTCTCGGTTCTGCCGCTTCGCTTGCTACGTCGTTCAAGAGGTATTTTCAGCGTGGCCACCATCATCTCCAGCTGGCTGACATAGTTCGCATCGGAAAGCGGAACCAGGCTATGCGCCTGACTGCCGGCAGGTGAGCGGCCGGCCGTTCTGGTGGCTTTTTCGGTCCGCTGTTTGAGCGTGGCCAGCTGCACGAACGGGTAGGGCGGTGCCAGCGAAAAATCACTCCGGGTCAGCGCCAGCGCCTCGTTAATGCGCGCGCCAGTGTTCCAGAGGGTTGCCAGCAACATCTTGCGGTGAAGATCGGGTACATAGTGGAGCAGGGCACTCACTTCCGGCGCCAGCAAATATTTCGGCAGTTCATCCTGCACCAGTGCCATCTGCCGAAGTGCCAGAGCAGCCGGGTAGTCAATGTTGACAGGTAAAGATGAGTTGCTTACTGGAATACAGTTAGCGGGAAGCGAAGTCATCGACATATCCCTTAGTGAAGACGTTTATGGATGGTGACGTAGTGATTTCAGAATATGCCATCATCCGTCCTGTATAGTGCATCCTCCTGCAGAAGGGTTTCTGCCGCGACTGCAATAAATGCACGTACCGTGCGGATAGCATTCTGCACGCTATCCGAACTGATATAAACGGGTTCAAGAGATTCGGTAACGCCATTACGGTGTACCAGTGCGTTTCGGAGCTTGATTAATCCCTCAATTTCCTTCAACGGCCACTCATGCGGTGTTGTCAGCATGGTTGAAAAATATCTGGAAATTGTTTTGTGGTTCTGAAACGTCATCTTCGCCACAAGAGCCTGGGCGCGCCAGACGTAGGCCTGTTCAGGGGTATCCACTTCGGGTTCCTGCTCAATCCATTTACGATTAAGTAGATCCCTTTTCTCATCTTTACGAACAAAAGAACTCGCATGTTGCAGAAATCGATGCAAGTGTGGAGGATGACTAAGAAGTGCCCTGGCGCTGTACATAAGGAAGCTGTCCAGAACACTCACACAATGAACGTAAGCCATCCGTTCCACAATTCTCGGTTGGTTGAACTGCATCAGGTTCTCTAACTCAAGCAATTCATCTTTGGCATCCTGCAGACGGTCAGGAATGCTGGCCAGCGAGGCCACAAAATACTGCTGCTCTGCCGCGTCCTCCATAGCCTCCTGAAACCAGCTGTAATCTTGAGCAGCTGCATCCCACTCTGGGGTCCCTTCTTCTGCTTCAGGATAATTAATAGAGATCCATTCATCACGATGTTCTTCCTGCATATCAAAGAGCAGCTCTTTCATACTTCCTATCAACCTTACCTTTTACAAATAAGAAATCCCGCCTGCCATTATTTATACGTTCATTCAATGAGAATGTAGGCCCCCTTAAAATAGGCATCTATCAGACAGGATTGCCAGGGCGGAGCACAGTGCTGGGACAGCGGTATTTTGTAGTCACCAACCAGCTGCCATGAGTCCGAGTTATCCATTCGTTCTGCAACAATGCTTCCGTTACATTTCAGGATTTTTGGTGACTTCCAGTTATGTTTGGCGTTAATCACATCATCTGCCGTTGCATCTGTCATTCCTGAATAGAGCCACAGCTCTTGATGGCCGTACCCCTCCTCAAGCTCCCGGACCACATCGTAAAATGATCTAAATGTTGGTTTACCCATACCTCGCCTCAAAAATAGTATCTGGTTCAATAGTCACTCAGAGTAATTATGACGTGCAGCACAATCAGCTGAGCACAACCCTGCGTCTGTCACCCGGATGACTTTTCCCTACCGTCATCATTTTCAGATTGATAATAAGCAGACATATAGCCACGCCGTTAAATTACCGGTTGACCGTTTCCGGCAGATCCGATTTTCTGGCGTATCACAACTTTCCGGAAGTGTACCAGGGCGGGGAAATAACCACACCGCCCTTTTCCGGTGGTGAGCGACCGGTCGCGGGGCAGGGGATAAACACTATATATAGAAGAAAACGCAGCTGAGGGAGTGCCACATCTTGTGTTTCTGCGCCGCTGCGCGCCGGGGCTGTTCCGGAAGATCCGGAACTCAGGGTTTTCGGATCTGAGGAAAAGCTAGAAAGGATTATTGCTGTTTAAGCAAAAAAATTCTGAATTATTGCTATTTTAGTATTATTGCATTAGTAGCAAAAATATAATGGATTATTGCATTATTATTCAATAATAATGGAGAATTCGAAAAAATGGTGGTTATAAAAAACCCCAATGATGTTATGTGAAAATCTGTTTAAAATATACGTTTTCACATTTAAGAAGGGTGGGTGTCTTCCCTATACTCTTTCGTGATTATTGTCCGTATCTTTTAAGGATAAATATGATATTTGCACGGCAGTCAAATGAACCTGCTCATAACGAGCCCTCTTTTGTCAGAGATTTCCACTACCTGACCGCTCTGATACAGCATCTGGGTGCGCATGAACGCTGGAACAGCAGGACCCCCAGAAATATTGCTGATAGTCTGGGTATGGATATGCAGGAGGTCGAACGGGTACTTGCTTCTTATCCGGCGTTTTTCAGACGCTCTTCCAACCTCAGTTCTCAGGGGGAACCCCTCTATATGATCCATCTCCGCTATGCCAGAAGAAGGAAGAATAATGAAACAGACGCTCGTGAATCTCCTCCTGTAAGTGCAGCTGAGATGGGTATCATGCTGGATCTCGTGACGAAGATGATTGCCGTGGAAGAACAGAACAAAAGGCTCAGCTTCGAAATTAAAACCAATAATCTTAAAATATGGTCTGCTCTGGGGCTTGCCTTTCTTTCTTCCGCTACTGCGATTGTTACAGCATTCCTAAAATAGGAGAATATGAATGAAACTGGAATCTTTTCGTGTTCGAAACTTCCGCTCTGTGTTTGACAGTGGGGTGATAACCACTGAGAAATTGACAGCAATTCTGGGGCGGAATGAAAGCGGGAAAACAAACTTGTTACTTGCTCTTAAAAGCCTTAATCCGGCAGAGGGTTTCGGCAAACTCAATGATATAAAAGATTTCCCAAGGAACAGAAAATTAAGTGAGTGTACGCCTGACACACCAGTGGTAGATACAACTTGGATATTAACCGAACAAGAATTGACTGAGCTTAATGAAATTTATCCACGTGTACAGAACAATACTTCCGTAACTGTTTGCAGAAGATATAACGGGGATTTAAGGTATATCAATTTTATCGGACTTAATAAATTCGACTATGATGCGCAAAAAATAAAAAAAGAAGTACGTAAAATTGCCGCCCAAACTGAACTCTTCTTCGATAACCAAGACAATAACACTGAGGAATGTCAGGCAGATCGTCAGTCCATCAGGGACATCTGTAATGCCATGCTTCCTATTCCAGACCGCCCCATAGCCTGGTCAGAGCAGGCTAAAGGTAAACCTCTAGAGCTAAGGAAATATCTGATAAAGTATGACATTGAGATGAAATCAGATTCTGACGATGCTCTTGATGAACTCGAGGATAGTCTGGAAGAAATTATCAGTGATGCTGCCAGACACAAAGCCGCACGACAATGGGTCCTGAAAAACCTTCCTGTTTTCGTAATGGTTGATGAATATCCGGAACTGAATGGCCACCAACATATGGCCGAATATACTCAGCGTAAACAGCAGTCTAAACAAACGAATGCAGATATTAATTTCGAAAAGCTGTGCAAGGTGGCAGGCATTGATCCGACTGAACTTACGGCTAATAGGAATAATTCAGAAGTCCGGAATCAGCTTGTAAACAGGGCCGGAGCAGTCGTTACGACAGAAATCAGAAGGCTATGGCAGGACAAACCTCTCAAAATTCGTTTCAATGTCGATAGTGATTATTTCGATACATATGTTTCGGATTCAAATAATTCCTATGATGTTGAGGTGAACCTAGATGAAAGAAGCCGGGGATTTAAATGGTTCTTCTCTTTCTATATAACATTTTTTGCAGATACCAAGGGCGGTTCAGCAGAAAATGCTATTATTTTACTGGACGAACCCGGGCTTTATTTGCATGCTAAATCTCAGGCTGATCTTCTCAATCATCTGACCAATGATTTTGAAAATCAGATTATCTATACCACTCATTCTCCGTTTCTGGTGCCAATTAAAAACATTTCCGATGTAAAAACTGTGTCGATTGCAGAAGATAAGGGTACGACGGTAACCAACGATCCCAGCGGGGATTCCACAACTTTATTCCCGTTGCAGGCAGCGCTTGGTTATGACATTGCGCAGTCGTTATTTATTGGATCTCACAATCTGATTGTCGAGGGAGTAACTGATTTCTGGTACCTCAGCACTATTTCAGATGTACTAACCTCCGCCGGCAGAAAGGGCCTGAATAGCAAAATTACAATAACTCCTGCAGGTGGGGCACAGCGTGTGTCCTACATGGTTTCTCTTCTATCCTCTCAGAACCTCAATGTCGTAGTACTTCTGGATGATGAGAAGCAAAGCCGGGAGACTTCAGTTGAGCTTCATCAGCAGGGCATGCTTAACAAAAAAAATGTGGTATTTGTGTCTGATGCTCTGGAGTCAAAGCGCGACGAGTGTGATATCGAAGATCTTTTCAGCCGTGATACCTTCCTCCAGCTGGTTGATGAAAGTTATGATCTGAAGCCTGGTACTCTTAAGCTGAATGAGAAAATCCCGCGAATTGTCAAACAGATTGAAAATGCCTTCTCGACAGACAAGAAACATTTTGTGAAAGCCAAACCCGCCCGCGCATTCATGAACCGTTTGAAAGATGGAGATAATCAACCACTGTCCACAGAAGAACTGGATCGGTTTGAAAAACTGTGCGACCTGATAAACAAAAGAATGACGGCCCGCAGCTGAAGGAACACTCTATAGCACTAACCCCAAGGCCCGATTAATCGGGCCTTGGGGTTTCCGACACCACCAGAAATCGGATCTCAGCGGAAAAAGTGAAAAGTTTGTATAGGTGTGGCATATCCATATGTCTGACATCTGCATAGGTCATACATACGCATATACTCACCATCTACATATGCTTTGCCTATACAAACCGATTCCGAAGGCATATACTTCACCTATGCGGGAATACTCCCTGGCACACTCAGCATATGAGGAAAAACCATGCGCACAGTTTCTATTTTCAAAAACGGCAACAACCGCGCCATCCGTCTGCCCCGCGATCTGGATTTTGAGGGGGTGAGCGAGCTGGAGATCGTTCGGGAAGGGGACAGCATCATCCTGCGTCCCGTCCGGCCGACCTGGGGTTCGTTCGCGCAGCTCGAAAAAGCTGACCCGGACTTTATGGCGGAGCGCGAGGACGTTGTCAGCGACGAAGGACGGGTTAACCTGTGAACAAGATCTATATGCTCGACACCAACATCTGCTCGTTCATCATGCGCGAGCAGCCGGAAGCCGTGCTGAAGCGTCTGGAGCAGGCGGTTCTGCGCGGTCACCGCATTGTGGTTTCGGCCATCACTTATTCTGAAATGCGATTCGGTGCCACCGGCCCGAAGGCCTCGCCCCGCCACATGCAGCTGGTTGACGCGTTCTGCTCCCGCCTCGATGCTATCCTGCCCTGGGATCGCGCTGCGGTGGATGCGACCACGGAGATTAAGGTGGCGCTGCGCCTCGCCGGCACGCCGATCGGCCCGAACGACACGGCGATTGCCGGGTAGCCTGCCG
>OATC01000397.1_pt1 | contig 11885 bp, 10 predicted proteins | sample 1475871 | NCBI WGS metagenome assembly OATC01 (sample SAMEA2579940, study PRJEB22360) | human gut metagenome | biome: human gut; feature: human-associated habitat; material: faeces | place: Denmark | collected 2008/2010
TGTAAAACCGGTCAATATCATTGGCGTGGGCAGCTGCCCCTCCCGTGGTATGGATAAAGGTGGGGTAAACGACCTTGAGTCGGTGGTGAAATGCGTTCAGCGCGCCATCGACCAGGCTGAATTGATGGCAGATTGCCAAATTTCCTCTGTCTATCTGGCCCTTTCTGGTAAGCATATCAGCTGCCAGAATGAAATCGGTATGGTGCCGATTTCCGAAGAAGAAGTGACGCAGGAAGACGTTGAGAACGTTGTCCACACGGCGAAATCCGTGCGTGTTCGCGACGAGCACCGTGTGCTGCATGTGATCCCGCAGGAATACGCGATCGACTACCAGGAAGGCATCAAGAATCCGGTCGGTCTGTCGGGCGTGCGTATGCAGGCAAAAGTGCACCTGATCACATGTCACAACGATATGGCGAAGAACATTGTAAAAGCCGTTGAACGTTGTGGCCTGAAAGTTGACCAACTCATTTTCGCCGGACTTGCCGCGAGCTATTCCGTGCTGACCGAAGACGAACGTGAACTGGGCGTCTGTGTGGTCGATATTGGTGGTGGTACAATGGACATGGCTGTCTATACCGGCGGTGCGTTACGCCACACTAAAGTGATCCCGTACGCCGGGAATGTGGTTACCAGCGATATCGCTTACGCCTTTGGTACGCCACCGAGCGATGCAGAGGCGATTAAAGTGCGCCATGGTTGCGCGCTGGGCTCTATCGTCGGCAAAGACGAGAGCGTTGAAGTGCCGAGCGTAGGCGGTCGACCGCCGCGCAGCCTGCAACGCCAGACGCTGGCAGAGGTAATTGAGCCGCGTTATACCGAGCTGCTCAACCTGGTCAACGAAGAGATTTTGCAGTTACAGGAACAGCTTCGCCAGCAGGGTGTGAAACATCATCTCGCGGCGGGGATTGTATTAACCGGCGGGGCAGCGCAAATTGAAGGTCTTGCGGCCTGCGCTCAGCGCGTGTTCCATACGCAGGTGCGTATTGGTGCGCCGCTGAATATCACCGGTTTAACGGATTATGCCCAGGAGCCGTACTATTCAACGGCGGTGGGCCTGCTGCACTACGGGAAAGAGTCCCATTTAAGTGGTGAGGCAGAGGTGGAAAAACGCGTCTCGGTGGGGTCGTGGGTCAAACGACTTAACACCTGGCTGCGAAAAGAATTTTAATTTTTTTAAGAGACCGGAGAGAATTAGCGGTCTCGGGCGACAGGCACAACGGAGAGAGAGATTATGTTTGAACCTATGGAATTAACCAACGACGCGGTGATTAAAGTCATCGGCGTCGGTGGCGGCGGCGGTAACGCCGTAGAGCACATGGTGCGCGAGCGCATCGAAGGTGTTGAATTCTTCGCGGTGAACACCGATGCGCAGGCGCTGCGTAAAACGGCTGTTGGCCAGACGATTCAGATCGGTGGTGGCATCACCAAAGGTCTGGGAGCAGGGGCTAACCCGGAAGTGGGCCGCAACGCGGCTGAAGAAGATCGTGAAGCGCTGCGCGCTGCACTTGACGGTGCAGACATGGTCTTCATCGCAGCGGGTATGGGCGGCGGTACAGGTACCGGTGCAGCACCCGTTGTGGCGGAAGTCGCTAAAGATTTAGGTATTCTGACCGTTGCTGTCGTGACCAAGCCTTTCAACTTTGAAGGTAAGAAGCGTATGGCTTTCGCGGAGCAGGGTATCACCGAGCTGTCCAAGCACGTGGACTCTCTGATTACCATTCCGAACGACAAGCTGCTGAAAGTGCTGGGTCGCGGTATCTCTCTGCTGGACGCCTTTGGCGCGGCAAACGACGTGCTGAAAGGCGCGGTTCAGGGTATTGCTGAACTGATTACCCGTCCTGGCCTGATGAACGTCGACTTTGCAGACGTTCGTACCGTGATGTCCGAGATGGGCTACGCGATGATGGGCTCTGGCGTGGCGAGCGGCGAAGACCGTGCGGAAGAAGCTGCTGAAATGGCGATCTCCTCTCCACTGCTGGAAGATATCGATCTGTCTGGCGCGCGCGGCGTGCTGGTCAACATTACCGCTGGCTTTGACCTGCGTCTGGATGAGTTCGAAACCGTGGGTAACACCATCCGTGCATTCGCCTCTGACAACGCGACCGTCGTTATCGGTACCTCCCTTGATCCGGAAATGAACGACGAACTGCGTGTGACCGTTGTGGCCACCGGTATCGGTATGGACAAGCGTCCTGAGATCACCCTGGTGACTAACAAACAGACTCAGCAGCCGGTTATGGATCGTTACCAGCAGCACGGTATGGCGCCTCTGACTCAGGAGCAAAAACCCGCTGCGAAAGTGGTGAACGACCCGACTCCACAAACGGCAAAAGAGCCAGATTATCTGGATATCCCGGCGTTCCTGCGTAAGCAAGCTGACTAAGAATTGGCTGGAATTTGGGGATTTGCGCTCTTTGTGCTAAACTGGCCCACCGTTAGTGATATACACTCTCGGTTGGATAGTTAATTTGGCGAGATTATACGATGATCAAACAAAGGACACTTAAACGTATCGTTCAGGCGACGGGTGTCGGTTTACATACCGGCAAGAAAGTCACACTGACGTTACGCCCTGCGCCGGCCAATACCGGGGTCATCTATCGTCGCACCGACTTGAATCCACCGGTAGATTTTCCGGCCGATGCCAAATCTGTGCGTGATACTATGCTCTGTACTTGTCTGGTGAACGAGCATGACGTGCGGATTTCTACCGTAGAGCACCTGAACGCCGCCCTGGCGGGTCTGGGTATCGACAACATTATGGTTGAAGTCGATGCGCCAGAAATCCCGATCATGGACGGGAGTGCTGCTCCGTTCGTTTATTTGTTGCTGGATGCCGGCATCGAAGAACTGAACTGCGCGAAGAAATTTGTTCGCATTAAAGAGACCGTTCGCGTCGAAGATGGCGACAAATGGGCTGAATTCAAACCGTACAATGGTTTTTCGTTGGACTTCACCATCGATTTTAACCATCCGGCGATTGACTCCAGCACCCAGCGCTATGCGATGAACTTCTCTGCGGATGCGTTCATGCGCCAGATCAGCCGAGCACGTACCTTCGGCTTTATGCGTGATATCGAATATCTGCAATCCCGCGGCCTGTGCCTGGGCGGCAGCTTCGATTGTGCCATCGTTGTTGACGATTATCGCGTACTGAACGAAGACGGCCTGCGTTTTGAAGATGAATTTGTTCGTCACAAAATGCTGGACGCGATCGGCGACCTCTTCATGTGTGGTCACAACATCATTGGTGCCTTTACCGCGTTTAAATCCGGTCATGCACTGAACAACAAACTGTTGCAGGCCGTCCTGGCAAAACAGGAAGCCTGGGAATATGTGACCTTCGAAGACGAAGCTGAACTGCCGCTGGCGTTCAAAGCACCGACTATGGTCCTGGCGTAACGGTTAAACCCGTTTCGTAAGAAAAGCGACTGGTTCACCTGGTACTCTCTCCGACCAGGGAAGCCAGTCGTTTTTATTTCTGCCCTTCTTTAATTTGTCCCTTTCACCCCTGGCCTGTGTCGGGTGCCGAATAACGGTGTGTTCGCTGCATTATTGACCGTTTTTACCTGCTGCAAGGTGTCATTCCTGCTGCCGTGTATTGGCTTTAGTGGTAATATCTGGGCGCTAAAAAAGAATAACTAAACTCAGCCTGCACTGGCGGGCGAACGTGGTGGAGCAAGTGAGCGGAATACTGACGCGCTGGCGACAATTTGGCAGACGTTACTTCTGGCCGCATCTCTTATTGGGGATGGTCGCGGCGAGTCTCGGCTTGCCTGTGCTCAGCAACAGCGCAGACGCGGCGACGCCAGCACGTTCCACGACGACTAAACACGATCTCACCACACGGGTTAACTTCACTAATCTCGCATGGCTTGAAGCCAGCCGTCGTCCCAATTTCTCCGTTGATTACTGGCAGCAGCACGCGATTCGCACGGTTATCCGCCATCTGTCGTTCGCGATGGCGCCGCAGACGATGCCTGTTGCGGAAGAAACGCTGCCGGTCCAGGCTCAGCACCTTGCTCTGCTCGATACGCACAGGCAAGCTAAATCCGTTTCGGCGGCAGGACAACCAGCCGCCAGTGACCGTGAATCAGACGGCGAAAACGGATTTTGTTTCCCCTGCATCCTTCTCTGTTTCGACATGGATTAGCCAGGTTCACGGCATCCGTGCCGGGCCTCAACGCCTCAGCTAAATTAACCTTTTTCAATACCTTAATTTATCTGCCCGACTGGGGCGTTTGAGAATTTATTATGCTAATCAAATTGTTAACCAAAGTTTTTGGTAGTCGTAACGATCGTACCCTGCGCCGCATGCGCAAAGCGGTAAACGTCATCAACGGTATGGAACCGGCGATGGAGAAGCTCTCTGATGATGAACTGAAAGCAAAAACCGCGGAGTTCCGTGCGCGTCTGGAGAAAGGCGAAACCTTAGAAAGCCTGATCCCGGAAGCCTTTGCCGTAGTACGTGAGGCCAGTAAACGCGTGTTCGGCATGCGTCACTTCGACGTGCAGCTGCTGGGCGGGATGGTGCTCAACGAGCGCTGCATCGCGGAAATGCGTACCGGTGAAGGTAAAACCCTGACTGCAACGCTGCCGGCTTACCTGAATGCGCTGACGGGTAAGGGTGTTCACGTTGTTACCGTCAACGACTATCTGGCGCAGCGCGACGCCGAAAACAACCGTCCACTGTTCGAATTCCTCGGCATGACCGTGGGCATTAACATGTCCGGCCTGCCGGCACCTGCCAAGCGTGAAGCCTACAACGCGGACATCACTTACGGCACCAACAACGAATACGGCTTCGACTACCTGCGTGACAACATGGCGTTCAGCCCGGAAGAGCGCGTCCAGCGTAAACTGCACTATGCGCTGGTGGATGAGGTTGACTCCATTCTGATCGATGAAGCGCGTACCCCGCTGATCATCTCCGGCCCTGCCGAAGACAGCTCCGAGATGTACCGTAAAGTCGACAAAATCATTCCTCACCTGCTGCGTCAGGAGAAAGAAGACTCCGATACCTTCCAGGGTGAAGGTCACTTCTCCGTTGATGAAAAAGCGCGTCAGGTCAACCTGACCGAACGCGGCCTGGTGAAAATCGAAGAGCTGCTGGTTGCTGAAGGCATTATGGAAGAGGGCGAGTCTCTGTACTCCCCGAGCAACATCATGCTGATGCACCACGTAACGGCTGCACTGCGCGCGCACGCGCTGTTCACCCGCGACGTTGACTACATCGTTAAAGACGGGGAAGTCATCATCGTCGATGAACACACCGGCCGTACTATGCAGGGACGTCGCTGGTCCGATGGCCTGCACCAGGCCGTGGAAGCCAAAGAAGGCGTGGATATTCAGAACGAAAACCAGACGCTGGCATCCATCACCTTCCAGAACTACTTCCGTCTGTACGAGAAGCTGGCGGGGATGACCGGTACCGCAGATACCGAAGCGTTTGAGTTTAGCTCCATCTATAAGCTGGATACCGTGGTAGTACCTACCAACCGTCCGATGATCCGTAAGGATATGCCGGACCTGGTATACATGACTGAAGCGGAAAAAATTCAGGCGATCATCGAAGATATTCGCGAACGTACCGCGAAGGGCCAGCCGGTACTGGTGGGGACCATCTCCATCGAGAAGTCCGAAGTGGTGTCTAACGAGCTGACTAAAGCAGGCATCAAACACAACGTTCTGAACGCCAAGTTCCACGCTAAAGAAGCAGATATCGTTGCGCAGGCGGGTTACCCGGCAGCCGTAACCATCGCCACCAACATGGCGGGTCGTGGTACCGATATTATGCTCGGCGGTAGCTGGCAGGCTGAAGTGGCGGAGCTGGAAAACCCAACCCCAGAGCAAATCGCGCAGATCAAAGCCGACTGGCAAGTGCGTCACGACGCGGTGCTGGCATCCGGTGGTCTGCACATCATTGGTACCGAGCGTCACGAATCTCGTCGTATCGATAACCAGCTGCGAGGTCGTGCGGGTCGTCAGGGTGATGCCGGTTCTTCCCGCTTCTATCTGTCTATGGAAGATGCGCTGATGCGTATTTTCGCCTCTGACCGTGTGTCCGGCATGATGCGTAAACTGGGCATGAAACCTGGCGAAGCGATCGAGCACCCGTGGGTTACCAAAGCGATTGCCAACGCCCAGCGTAAAGTGGAAAGCCGCAACTTCGATATTCGTAAGCAGCTGCTGGAATATGATGACGTTGCCAACGACCAGCGTCGTGCGATCTACACCCAGCGTAACGAACTGCTGGACGTGTCCGACGTGAGCGAAACCATCAACAGCATTCGCGAAGATGTGTTCAAAGCCACTATCGACGCTCATATTCCACCGCAGTCTCTGGAAGAAATGTGGGATATCGAAGGCTTGCAGGAACGTCTGAAAAACGACTTCGATCTCGAACTGCCAATCAAAGAGTGGCTGGACAAAGAGCCTGAGCTGCACGAAGAGACCCTGCGCGAGCGTATCTACGAAACCGCGCTGGAGGTCTACAAGCGTAAGGAAGAAGTGGTTGGCGCAGAGATGATGCGTCACTTCGAGAAAGGCGTAATGTTGCAGACCCTGGACTCCCTGTGGAAAGAGCACCTGGCGGCAATGGACTACCTGCGTCAGGGTATCCACCTGCGAGGTTATGCGCAGAAAGATCCGAAGCAGGAGTACAAGCGTGAATCCTTCTCCATGTTTGCTGCCATGCTGGAGTCGCTGAAGTATGAAGTTATCAGCACTCTGAGCAAAGTTCAGGTGCGTATGCCGGAAGAAGTGGAAGCGATGGAGCAGCAGCGTCGTGAAGAAGCTGAGCGTCTGGCACAGATGCAGCAGTTGAGCCATCAGACCGATGAGAGCGAAGCCGCAGCAGCAATCGCAGCGCAGACGGGCGATCGTAAAGTTGGTCGTAACGATCCGTGCCCATGCGGTTCCGGCAAAAAATACAAGGCGTGCCACGGCCGTCTGAGCTAAGAACATAACAAACTGAAAAGGCGCAGATATCTGCGCCTTTTTTATGGAAGTGACATGATGAAAACACTGCAAATTGCTGTCGGGATCATTCGCAACCCGCAAAACCAGATCTTCATTACCCAACGTGCCGCCGATGCGCACATGGCCAACAAATGGGAATTCCCCGGCGGGAAAATCGAATCAGGTGAAACGCCGGAGCAGGCGCTGGTGCGTGAGCTTCAGGAAGAGGTGGGGATCACCCCGCTTGGCGCAACGCTGTTCGATAAGCTGGAGTACCAGTTTCCGGATCGTCACATCACGCTGTGGTTCTGGCTGGTGGAAAGCTGGGAAGGTGAACCGTGGGGTAAAGAGGGGCAGCCGGGTAACTGGATTGAGCTTCAGGCCAGCGATGCGGAAAAATTCCCGCCCGCCAATGAGCCTGTGATACTCCGGCTGGTTGCACAACCGTAGGCCTGCTAAGCGAAGCGCCAGCAGGCTTTGAACGTTACTGCTGGTTTTCGCTCCAGTCATCGCTATCCGAGAGATCGCCTTCGCTCGGAATGCGTTTCTCTTCCGCCGCCCATTCGCCCAGGTCTATAAGCTGACAGCGCTTGCAGCAGAATGGGCGAAATGGACTCACTTCTCCCCAGACGACAGTTTTCCCACAGGTTGGGCAGTTTACGGTGGTTACGTCAGACATCGGCACTCCTTAACAACAGGCCAGTTCAAAATCGAGGCGTTCCGGCACGGTGCCATGTTCACTGTCCAGCGGCATAAAGCGGATCGCGAAACGGCTTTTATGTCCGGAAATTTGCGGGTAAAGCTGCTCGCTAAGAGACAGATTCAGGCGCAGAAGATCGGCGTCGTCGCCGTTATCCTGATAGAAACCGTTGAGACTGGTTTGTTTGCGGAACGGGGCAGAGTTACGCACAAGATCGAGGATCAAGGATAACGTCTGATTCATCGGCTCCAGGCTGCCCAGCCAGCTGTTCACCTGGCGATCGCGCTGTTCCTGCGGCATGTGCAACCACATATGCAGCGTTGGCAGGTCAAAGCTACAGCAACCGCCCGGTATGCTCAGGCGCTGGCGCACCAGCGCAATCAGACGATCCTCTCGTAAAAACTGGCCAACGCGCGGCGCGGCCATCAGCGTCGTGCTGCTGTTTTTCAGCTGCTGGCGTAAAGCGTCAATACGACTTTGATCCACGCCCGGTACTTCGGCCCAGGCCTGTAATTTACGCTGCTGGCGCTCCAGCTCTTTCAACAGCTCAGTGCGGACGTCACCGCGTTCAATCACATCCAGCAGATCGCCCACGTTGCGGAAAAAATGCAGCGCGGTGGCGTGATCGTTGACAGGCAGATGTTGTGAAAGCTGTTGAATAAGAAATTCTATGCGTAGCCAGGTACGCATTTTTTCGTTAAGCGGGTGCTCAAAAAGGATATGAGTCGACATTATGGTTTTTCCTGTGCAACGGCCTGCGCGGCGAAGGTCAGATACTGCGCGTGCAGACGAGCAACATCCGATGCAATGGCATCTGGTGCGCCGTTATTATCAATAACATCATCCGCAACGGCGAGGCGCGCTTCGCGCGTGGCCTGTGCGGCAAGAATTTGTTCAGCATGTTCGCGTGAAACATAGTCACGCGCCATGGTTCTCTGGATTTGCGTTTCGCGGGAAACGTCAATCACCAGCGTTCTGTCTGCTTTATTCTGAAGCTGATTTTCCACCAGTAACGGGACGACCCACAACACATAGGGCGAACGGGCTGCGGCAATTTGTCGCTGAGTTTCCTGGTGGATAATGGGGTGGAGCAGGGCATTAAGCCAGGCTTTTTCCGCTGGATCGGAAAATATGCACTCACGCAGCTGCCGACGATTCAGGGTGCCGTCAGCCTGTGTCACACGGCGACCAAAATGCGCTTCGATGGCGTTTAAGGCGGGTGTATTGGGTTCTACCACATGACGGGCAATGATATCGGCGTCGATAATCGTGATGCCGAGACGAGCAAACGCGTGCGCAACGGTGCTTTTACCACTACCGATGCCGCCGGTTAATGCGACGATATACCCCATTAAATCAGATCCTGGGAATTATTCAGTTTTAAAATCAGTTGCTTAAAATTCAAACTTACAACAGCCAATGTTTAGCTCTCTTTACCCGCTTTTTACCAGGTAAATTTATAGGATTGTAGCGTAAAAAAAGAGAATTTCGCAGTCTTGCGGAGCAGGTATTAGTGCGTATGATAGCGTCACTGGAGTTGTGCTTTTAATATATTTGCCTCTAACCCCAGGAATCCGCACATGCGTATCGAAGAAGATCTGAAGTTAGGTTTCAAAGACGTTCTTATCCGCCCTAAACGCTCTACACTGAAAAGTCGCTCAGACGTTGAACTCGAACGTCAATTCACCTTTAAGCATTCCGGTCAGACGTGGTCTGGCGTGCCGATTATCGCGGCCAACATGGACACCGTCGGGACCTTCGAGATGGCGACCGCACTGGCGCAATTCGACATCCTTACTGCGGTACACAAACACTACAGCGCTGAAGAGTGGGATGCGTTTGTCGCCTCCGCCTCGGCTGAAGTGGTGAAGCATGTGATGGTCTCGACCGGTACGTCTGATGCAGATTTCGAGAAAACCAAACAGATCCTGAACGCCAATCCGGCGCTGAATTTTGTCTGCATTGACGTGGCAAATGGTTATTCCGAACATTTCGTCCAGTTCGTCAGCAAGGCGCGTGAAGCATGGCCAACCAAAACCATCATCGCGGGCAATGTGGTGACCGGTGAAATGTGTGAAGAGCTGATCCTCTCCGGAGCCGACATTGTGAAAGTAGGCATCGGCCCGGGCTCCGTTTGCACCACGCGCGTGAAAACCGGTGTGGGTTATCCGCAGCTGTCTGCGGTAATTGAATGCGCTGACGCTGCGCACGGTCTGGGCGGCCAGATCATCAGCGACGGTGGCTGCACCATGCCAGGCGATGTCGCGAAAGCCTTCGGCGGCGGCGCGGATTTCGTGATGCTCGGCGGCATGCTGGCAGGCCACGAAGAGAGCGGCGGTACCGTGGTGGAAGAGAACGGCGAGAAATTCATGCTATTCTACGGAATGAGCTCTGAATCCGCGATGACCCGTCACGTGGGTGGTGTCGCGAAATACCGTGCGGCGGAAGGCAAAACCGTTAAGCTACCACTGCGTGGTCCGGTCGAAAACACGGCGCGCGATATCCTCGGCGGACTGCGTTCTGCCTGCACCTACGTTGGGGCTTCCCGCCTGAAAGAGCTGACTAAACGCACGACGTTTATCCGCGTTCAGGAGCAGGAAAACCGCGTTTTCAATAGCCTCTGACGGCTACGGCTGGCGCGCGTCCGTGCGCCAGCGTTACCCCGCGCTCATTGCATCCCCCAGATGGAAAATCGGCAGATACATTGCCACCACCAGCGTGCCAATAATCAGACCTGTCACGACCAGTAGCAAAGGCTCAAGAAGCGCCGCCAGATTGTCTGCCTGCTGAAATGTCTGTTCCGTATGATGGCGGGCCAGATTCATCAGCATGACATCCAGTGAACCCGACACTTCTCCGGTGCGAATGAGCTGAATACACAGTGGCGTAAAAACAGAGGCCTTCTGGAAGGAGCACCACACGGGCATCCCCTGTTCGATATCGCTGCGTATCTCACGGAGTTTCTCCTGCCAGTAGCCACACTCAACGGTCTCCTCCACACTCTCCAGTCCTTGTAAAAAGGCAATTCCGGCCTGCTGGGTTAATGACAGCACGGTAAAAATTTGCCCCAGTTTTTGCCCACGCATCAGCGTGCCCATCACCGGTACATGTAACAGGACGTACTGCCAGCGCGGATGCCGCCGCAGCTTACAGGCGATGACAACCATTGCCACGAGCAGGGCCAAAAGGGTGAGGATATGCGCCTGAACCAAGGCCGCCAGCCCCATGACTGCCTGCGTGAGCAAAGGGAGCGGGGTGTTGAACGTTTTGTAGATTGCAGCAAACTCAGGCAAAACCAGCGTGACCATCGCCAGCACCACGAAAACGGCCAGCGTCAGGATGATCAGCGGATAGCGCAGCGCTTTCTTCACCTTTGCACTGAGCTGCTGCTGGGATTTTTGTTGCTGCGCAAGCTGACGGCAGCAGACTTCGAGCTTACCCGTCAGCTCACCCGTCTTCACCATCGAGACATAAAGGGGGCTAAACACCTCTGGCCATTTCTTCATGGCCTCTGACAGAGCGAAACCTTCGCTCAGGTCATCAGCAAGACTGTGCAGCAGCGCCTGCCAGTGCTGCAAAGGATGCTGTTCCGCCAGCATGTGCAGGCTTTGGGACAGCGTGAGTCCGGCCTGTAGCAGCGTGGCGAGCTGGCGAAAAATATCGTAGCAGTGCTGCACCTGCCATCGGTGGCGCTGCTGGCAGCGTTTTAGCGCCAGCGGGTGCAGCTGTTTAAGCACCAGAGCCGTGTAAGCTGCGTTACGGTCGATGGCCCAGAGGGTGCCGGTTTGCACCTCCCCCTCGGTGGTCAGGGCACGCCAGCGCCAGAGCGAATTAGCAGCCATCGGGCATTCCCAGGACGCGCAACAACTCTTCGAGCGTAGTCAGCCCTTGCTCTACGGCCATGCAGCCATGCTCAAACAAAGAGGTCATTCCCGCCTGACGAGCGCTGGACCCAATCACCTCCGTGCTTGCTCCGCTGGCGATGGCCTGCCGCACGGCTCTGCCCTCCGTGCTTCCCCCGGGGGCGGGGCCCTGCCGCAGCGTGTCGTCGATGACGAGCACTTCAAAAATGGCTACGCGACCATAAAAACCGTGGTAGCAGCGATCGCAGCCGGTGGGTTGCCAGCGAGGAAGCGGCCGGGGCCACAGCGTGCGGGGTAATTCGGTGTGGCGGCTGGCTTCCTGTCGGCAGTACGGGCATAAACGGCGCACCAGCCGCTGG
>OATC01000399.1_pt1 | contig 11862 bp, 15 predicted proteins | sample 1475871 | NCBI WGS metagenome assembly OATC01 (sample SAMEA2579940, study PRJEB22360) | human gut metagenome | biome: human gut; feature: human-associated habitat; material: faeces | place: Denmark | collected 2008/2010
ACTCCTTCGTTGTCATGTCCCGCATGAACCAGTCCAAAACATTGTAGCCAATCCACCCGCATTCCCGGCAATACCGGGCGGTCCCGTCCGCCGGCTCGCAGCCGATCAGCCACACTCCGGCACGCGAACCCGCGGTCACGTGCCTTTGCGAGACGGGATTCAGGCGCAGCCTGTCCAAGCCAAGCAGGACCCGACCATCGAACGCGCTAGACTCAATACCAAGCCGCGCGGTTTCATTCACTTTTTCAATCACACACCGAATCAAACCGCACGGCCCTTACACACCAAAATGCGAAGAGCCGGCATCCAGCCCATGTGGTATCCGTCTCATCGATTGATTTAAGCATTACTGCGTTGGTTCCCAGTCTCACATTATCGGCTACAAACACTCCTCCAAGAACTTCTGAATCCACCATGAATTCAATATCATTACCAATAACCGGATTCTCGTCATGAGCCTGAGCGATGACCACACCACTGGAAAGGCGACAGTAATCTCCAACTCGAGCATTCGGATTGACGATGATGCGTTGTCCGTGCCATATCCTCAACCCTTTTCCAAATACATTAATAGGTATTTCAGTGCAATATGATGCACTTATTTTCCGCAACCAATATAAATGCAAGTAGTAGGCAATCCTGTGATATTCTTTTGTGTAATACTGTGTCAGATGACATTATAGTGGTATTCATATTTCGTAAATGCATTTTCAGTCTGAACATGCGTCCATATAGCAAACGCATAATCAGATTATGATGAGGCGGTTGCACATTTCTGTCTGCTTCCATGTATTCACGAAGCTCTTGCTTATTAGTAATCATTTTTCTACCTTTGTCTTAAATAACATCATTTCATCGTGTAGGATTTGCTGTATCGGCTTACTGTCACGTTTCGAAAGTGCTATCTCGATCGATTTGGATTTAGAACTTTTCCTAAAAGCAAGGCAAGATATCGACGCATGCCAAAAATTTCAATGATAGCAAGTGCCGCGCAAATAAAAGCAGAAACTAGAAAATACCCATTTATCTGGCTACTCACCACTATAGTTTGTAGACCAAGCAATGTTGCAGCAATAGTAAATTTGCCCCACTGCATATCAAAAGTGAGAATGGTTTTAGTACCGAATATGCGCAGTACAAAGACCAACGCATTACTGATGGCCATGGCATAGCATGCTCCCATAACGCCGCATACTGGTATCAGCATGGCATTTAGTGCCACGCTGCTTGCTGCACCCAGCAGCGTAGTAAACATAAGCCCCTTAGTTTTCATTGTGGTGGTATAGACAGTGCCCACAAAAGAATTCAATACGTTGAACAGAATCGCAATTAATAACATCGGGATTAAGGTCCATGCTTGATAGAATTCTCTCTGTAACAGCAAAGAAGCCAGCCAGGGAGAAATCAGCATTAAAGCCGAGGACGCCATAAACATTACAGGCCTTAATACTGCATAAATTCTTGAAAAGAAAACAGATGGGTTATCATGAGCTTCCTGGAAGGCTGATATCTGCCAGGCCTGTAGAAATACCTGATAAACCATACTTAGCAAACTAGGAATTTTACTTGCTGCGGCGAATAAACCAGAACAGGCAACACCAAGAATTCCTGTCAGAAAAAAACGGTTAATACTAGTACCAATCCACCAGAACAATGAATTCGGCACAAGAGGAAGCGAATATCGCAGCATTGAACGGAAGCTGATATATTGTACAGCGAGATATCCGCGAACATTGTGTTTCAATTCTCGTATTTCGAAAAAAATGATTTTGCCGAGACCACCAATTATGAGATACAGGAGACAGCCAATCGTAGGACCGACAGATACCGCGATAAAATAACCATTCGCGCCCATTCCCAGCCATGAAATGCACACTACTGCTAATACTGTAGTCACAATTGAGGAAGTGATGGCACAAACGGGGATAAGGTTAAGGATGCCGAGCCCTCGGGCGATTTCCCCAAATAGGGAAAAGAAGTTGCTAGATATAAATGTGCAGAGGTATTGGAAACGATAGTTACCAAGACCACCGAAAAATGGCAGATCCAACAGAGGAAGCAGTAATGCTATGACAACCGTACCCAGCAGCGTGACGGTAACCCCCGTTAGTACATACCTACCCGAATGTTCGTGATCTTCAATCACAAACCTGATTACCGCATCAGCAATTGCCAATGTCGCTAATGGTCCAACCATCATGTTCACAGTAACTGACATGTCAGTCAGTCCGAACTCTGCTTTGCTCAAATAGTAGGTGTATAGCGGTACCAGCAAAAAAGTGATGAGCTTAGTGGCCACGAAGTTCAGCGCAAATATACTAATATTGATTGCTAACTGCTTATATTTTCCCATCGCGTTCAGTCATCCTTACCATTTATGAATCGAGTCCTCGGAACTGTTGTTCAGCGCTTGGACACGAAGGTTATGAATTTGTTCTGAGCCAAGTGCCACATAATTGTTCGCTGTTAATGCATTGACCGTAATTCAGCGATGCTTATTCCATCTAAGATGAGATGCATATCTGTTCGCGGAAACATATGTGCATAACAGCTGGAAGCACTGAGAGAGAAATGGGCATTAGGGTATCGTTGGAAGAGATTACTGAGAAACAAATCGTCTCCAAGATTTAATTGCAGTATAAGCGAATACGGCCAATCGGGGTGTCATTTTACATATTCCTCATGTGTTGATAGATATAAAAAACGAATGGATGATTTGCAAGAAAACGGATGACCCGTATGTGAGGAGTAATTGGGATTCCATTGGCAAGAGCAATGAAATCCCTGAGCGAAGGCATCATGTGGACAGTATCTAGAAAACCTTTTATGCCTGTATGTGCGTCACGAGCATCTCGATAAAGGAGTATATAAGTGCCAAAGACGAGTCTGTATACAGCTTCAGAGGTAACTTTGCTTCGTGTTAGACCAAGTTTTTGGAATACTTCTATCTGATTGATAATACGATTCCGGTTATCTTGGTATTCTTTCAACGCCTGGTGAGTGGAACGCATAGAAGTCGTAGATTCTAATTGATAAAGATACGGAGTCTTAGCAGAGACATAGCAACTGTTTACATATGGCAGATATGAGGTCATAAAAGCTGCGTCCTCGCCCGTGGTCATTGACGGGAATGACAATTGATGCCGCACAATGATTTCACGTCTAAAAAATTTATTCCAAGGTACATTATATGGAATCGCACTGAATATCACATCAAATTTTTCACGAAACTGTTGGAAGTTTTTTAAATATAAATCGGTCGCTACTGCATGCGCAGTTATTGCACCAGATGCGAACATATTTAATGAGCCAAAGGCAACAAGATCCCATGGGGTTTTATCTTCCGTACCCTGTTTAAGAATAGAAATGGTCGGAGAGATGAATGTGGTATCAACTTGATCATCCGCATCGATAAACCAAATGTAATCCCCCTTAGCCAATGATATTCCCCTGTTACGGGCTGAGGAAACACCTTGATTGGGAGTAGACATATGTACATAGCCATTGTGTCCTTCAAAAGAACGTAACACTGCAGCTGTATTATCGGTGGAGCCATCATCAATCACAACAACCTGCATCTCAGGAATGTCTTCTTTGAACAAAGAAGATAGACAGGCACCTACACTTGAGCCCATATTATATACAGGAATTATAACTGTTAATATATATTTTGACATAGTATGATTATTGATTCCCTAGATAATTGATAAATCATTCGCTATGATAAACGGAAAAACTTCATTGGAGCCTTGAATAATTATCTGCCAAACAAAATAGAAAAGTAGATACGCTACGTAAACAATATGCTTGCCAATGTTAATTGTGCGTATTTCTTTCAAGATACTTGGATATGCAACAATTTTAAAAATTCCAAAATATAGACTGATTCGAAAAGCTGTAGCAGAAACCAACTGTAGCGGCAATAATAACATCTCACCAATAATAAAAATATATATCGATTGTTTTAATGCCGGAATTCTTGAGTGCTTAACAATTAAGAACAATGCCATAATCACAAAAGGAATTCGAATAAGAATTGAATTCAATAAGCTAATAGGCGATGAGATGTTGATGACATATTGTGAATATTTATCCTCCATATACCCTGCAGAATTAAGCCAACTAATGGCAACAGGCATTAATGCCGTCAAGAAGGAAAACAGAAGCATAAGAGGCAAGTTTCTGTATTCAGTTTTTTCTCGCTGAAAAAGCCAAATGAAAAATAATAGATAAATACCAACTATGGCACTGTGATGAAATGAATATGCAACCACAATCAAACATATGCTAGTAACATATCTTCTACTGAATGCATATGTGCACATAACAAATATGATTGCAATAGCAAGTGATTGCCGTAAGAGATTAAGTGTTGAAGCGTAAAAAACCAATAGATATGTCAACCATGCAATGGATATGCTGCAGACATTGTGCAGGCGTAAAAGACCATAATAAATCAGTCCATTAGTCAATAACCCTAGAATAAAATACAGAAAATGAGGATTACTTGAGAAGATGGCAACAATATAGTTCAGTAACGCATAACCCTTCTCTGTCATTCCTATATCATTCACGCATAAGTTTAAAAATTTTGTTATGGAATGCGATTGAACTGCATACGAGAAAACTTGATTGCCATATACCTGAATATCCGTGCCAATTGAATAATCTCTTATTCCACTTAGTATACCAACTTCAAAAACTGTCAAGGCAGCAAAGAAACAGGCTCTAACATCTCTTCTTCCGAGAGGACTCTCCCGAATCAGAATTTCTGATAATAAGGAAGTGAGTGTTGATATTCCGAATGTAAAAAAATAAATCATCTTTTCCTTATATGAAGGCGAGTATCTGCGACTATTCCTTGATATCTAATTCTCGAATCTGATTCAACGCATTAAGTTGTGAAGTACTAACTTTCTTATACGAGAGCTTAAACACAATGGTACTAGCGATTAAGCTCTGCCATTGATAAGAATTTAGAGACTGATTTAAATGCAAGTCAAATAGATGGGGCTGATTCCCCTCATTGCGGATACACGCTTCATGAAATCCACCAATATTGTGTTTCCATGCATAATTAAGCGCATAATCGATGAGAAAATAATCAATCAATTCTTCATTGGTTTTCCAATATATCATGAAAAAACTGTCCATGAACCTAAATAAAGGATCACCAGCTGGTCCTCCTATAAGGAACCCAGTCCACCGGCCCCTAGACACGTTAAACCATGTTGAATCATAGAATCCGGAACACGTGAATAAAGTCTCAGTATGAATGGCATCAAGTGAGCTGGTGCACAACAGCGTAGAATCCATCCACAGACCGCCATAGTTATATAATAAATTGAATCTAAGTAAATCAGAAAGATGAGTAAGTGTTATTGCTCCAGAGTCCACTAAATCAAATATTTGTCGTGGCAACGTTGCATATTCGTGGATATTATTTTTATCAATTACGATTACACGTCGATGACCGGCATGTGTGTTAATGGTGTTAACACAGTACCGCACCAAATCAGGAGCATTATCTAGACCTTGCCACCAGAACACCCAGATCGGTCCATCATTCACGGCCTCTTCGAACCGAACGTCCACGCCGGAATCATTCATCTCACGCACAGCCTGATCGCATAATGGTTCAATTGCGGTGCTGATAGATGAATGCCTGTGAGCATTGAACGATCTTCCAAAAGAGCGGAAAGGCAGCCTCTTAAAGACTTTGGCAACAGTTAAGAGCACCTCATTCTTGTTCATTCATCTGCTCCTTGAGCTTGGCTCTTTCCTGAGAAGCTGGATCAACAATTCCGAGCTTTTTGAGCCCGCTTATGAAATAACGCTTCGGCAAATTCTGATGTTCCAAGAAAAGCGTTGGCAACTCAGCGTAAGACAAGTGATTCGTCTTGACCCAAACATCAATCAAAAGCTCACTTAAATAACCAAAAACTCTTTTTTCAACCGGTGAATAATTACTGATATCCAGTTTTGATTCCACTTCGCCTAGTACATCGAATAGCCATTCTGAATACGAATCAAAAACATCACTATTCGCAATTAAAATATTAAGTAAGTGTGAATGCTTACTATTGAGAACAACATCAAGATTGTCAACATACTTAGGGTATTTCAATACCAAGTATTCCCTGATAATTGAAAAACCTTCTCCTGAAATATGAGAGCGTTCATAATGCCCCAACGCCGTTTCTGAGACATAGTTATGGGATTTAGGAAGAATCACATCATGGGTTTTTAAAAGCGACTCGATTTCCGTCCCTGCCACAGCTTTATTGCGACGAGTGTCGATTGATTCAAAAGGAACGGCATGAACGTTAGGAGATCCCAGTATCCTTCGATAATGTACAAGGCCTTTGATGTCGGCCGTGCTGTTCTTCCAAAGCCAGTATTGAGCGGTAAGCTCGCAATACGAAGCGTTTTTTGAACTTATATTGTCAGCAGTATTATCCCTAACCAGGGAAGGAATATCCGGACCATTTCCTACTTGAATTCCAAGATATGCTGAATCTGATGGAACTTCGAATGGCTTATGTCCGACGACAGCAATTTGTTTTTTCATTGTTGTATACCTAACTTGAAATTTGATTCACAGTTTTTCGTACCAATGAGCTAGCTCCGCAGCGCTCAAGTGAATTGCATATCCCCGTTTAGCCATTTCTTGCGCATGCGAGATACGGCCCGACGCATCGCTTTCATGTAGATCGAAAGCTGACACCCAAGATTCGAGACCTGCATCAAGTGAAATGCGTCGTACCAATGACGGAATTAAATCTGCCTCTTTGGGAACTTTGCCACTGCACACAACAGGAAGATCAGCGGCCTGTGCCTCAATGCTGGCCATTCCCAAGCCCTCATATGTTGAGGGGAAAGCAAGAACATCAAATGCACTGTAATAATCCGCAACATCATCACGGACGCCAAGTAGTTTTACGTTGTGCTCAATCTTTAAATTACGTATTTCTTTGCGTAGCTCAGAGTCATCGCCATCTCCCACTATCGCAAGGATTGCGTTCGAAGTACTCTTCAACAGCTCCGAAAGAACCTTGATCGTAAAGACCTGGTTCTTCTGAAAGCAGATACGGCCGACTTGACCGATAAGCAGCTGCGAATCGCCAACTCCGAGTTCATCACGTTTAATCGCGCGCGATTGGGGATTGAACGTGAACCTATCTATATCTATGGCGTTGTGAATGATATGGACCTGTTTCGCATCAACGACCTGATCGCCGAATAGCCATCGTGCGGCATATTCCGAACATGCGGCCAAGTGTGTTGGGTAAACCTTGGAGAACGGTCTGAGCACGTTCTTCACCAGAGTCTTGGCTTTCTCGTTCGGATTCGAGGTGCTATGGCTGTGCGCGATACGCACCGGGACTCCAGCCTGTTTTGCGGCCATGAGCGTGAACACGCTGACCGCGTTCATATGGGAGTGCACGATGCGCGGGCGGATCTGCTGGAACAGTTGCCGGCAGGCGTTCACGTACTTGACTGGGTTGCTGTATGGAGGAACGTAGAACACTCGACCGCCCAAGGACTCGATCTCGTCCTTGGGAACCACCGTAGAGTCGGTCTGTACGATGAAATCGAACTGCACTTGGGAACGGTCGATATGGCGGTAATGGTTCATCACGGTGGCTTCGACACCACCACCCATCATCCTGCCGACCACTTGGGCTACGCGAATCGGCACTGAATTACCGTCCCTGAACCGGAATCAAACCGACGTAACGGCCGTTGTCGACTCTTCTTGCAATCAATCGACCTGCGGTCGGCATGTGAGTCCCGTCCTTTCCCTTCAAATGAACCCCGAATTGGTGTTTTCAATCGCAGCGCGAACCGCACAGGAGCCGCCCAATCCCGTTCATTATCTGACAGTGCTGATTCTTGCACCCCCTTTAGACACACCCAGTCCCGCCACATACCTCAGGGGTGCTCTTCACAGGTTTCCCATGAACACTTTGCTTGTTCGTGATTTGAAGGCCTTGCTCAAAACCTGATTTTGACACCTTTCTTATGGTCTCGAAATAGACAAAGAGTCGATAACGGCCGTTATGTCGGTTTTGGCGGGCACGCCGTCTGCACTCCGCTTTCCGAGACCGTTACGGAGGTCCGTGGGATTTGAGCGAGTCGATCCGCATAGCAGTCGCAATGCACAAGCCGTACCGCACGCCCGACGACCCGGCCTACCTGCCGCTCCACGTCGGGGCAGCTCTGCACCCGGACGTACTACCCGATATTCAGGGAGACGACGAGGGCGATAACATCTCGTCCCTCAACGCAAGCTATTCCGAACTGACGGCCCTGTACTGGATGTAGAAGAACTGCGGCGCCAACTACAAGGGCCTTGTCCGCTACCGCAGGCTGTTTGCGTCCCCCAGTCTCGCGAACCGACTGCAAAAAGACCGGTTCGTTCGAATCGCATCCGGCAAGGAGATTAGGGAAGCGCTGAAGAAGATCGGCGCAGCCGTACCCTGTAGGCGGAACTACTTTATCGAGACGGTGCGCTCGCACTATGCGCACACGCTCGATGGATCCCATCTGGACGTTATGAGGGACATTCTCGCGTCGAAGACGCCCGAATACGTTCCCATGTTCGACAAGTGCATGGCCTCTACCGGCGGCCACATGTTCAATATGCTCGTCATGCGCGCCGACCTATTCGACGCGTACTGCGCATGGCTCTTCCCGTTGATCGACGAATTGACTAAACGGATCAACGCCTCGGCATACACCCCATTCGAGAAACGTTATCCCGGTAGGGTCAGCGAGTTCCTGCTGGACGTGTGGCTCAAAACAAACGGACAGGATGTCGTCGAATTGCCCCTTACCAGCCCGGAACCGACCGACTGGTGGAAGAAGGGCACGGGATTCCTCATGGCCAAGTTCGCCGGCAGGAAATACGCGAAGAGCTTCTGACATGCAAAACACGAAACGCTCTCACATGGTTTCCGTCCACGGCGTGCGAATGACGGCCCCGGAACTGGAGAACACGTTATGACGATTTACTGGCTCATTATCGCTCTGGCTTTGATTTCCGATGTTTTTTGGCTCTTGTGTTGTTTTCGTGGGTGGTGGTTCGTCGGTGAGCCGTTGAATCCCAATGTGTGAGGGGCGCTTCCTGTAGGTTTGTTTTTCGACCAAGAAATACAACCGAAGAAAGCGCCTTAGTTGAAGAGCTAATTCAAACGATTGCTGAACGTCAAGGGCATGGTCGTCGAGGACGTGTCCATCGACGACTCGCCGCTGCGCCCGGCTCCCGTCCTGGTGGTCCAGGTGCGGCGCAGGAGGGGCGCGTTGCGTTGCTCGCGTTGCGGGCGCAAGTGCCCCAAATACGACGACGGGGGCGGCGAACGGCGATGGCGCCACCAGGACTTCGGCTGCTATGGGGTCGAGCTCATGGGCTTGGCGCCGCGCGTGGCGTGCGCGGAGCATGGGGTGGTGGTCGCCCAAGTGCCGTGGGCGGAGCCGGGCAGCCGGTTCACCAGGGATTTCGAGATGGAGTGCGCGTGGCTGACGGCGGTCGCCAGCCGGAAGACCGTGGGCGGATTCCTGCGCTTGAAAAACGGCAAAATTCTTTCAGAAATGGAATTTGCCAATGATCAAGTATCACAGGCTTCGTTCATGATGCCGAATTCCACACGTGTAGTCATGCTTGACGATCCCAAAGCCGTTGATGATACCTTCGACAACACGGATAATATATCGCGTCGATCCAATGGGATATGGGAAAGTCCATACGAACGCGAGACGAAAGCACTGCGACGTCTGCTCGGCAGAAGCGGCCCTAATGGAAGCGAATCATCGATCGCTAATCAGATTCTTGCACAACAAGATTTGTCGGAACTTACCGCCCACCTTGCCAGTGCATTCCCTTTCAAGATAAGTCCCAGTTCAGATGGACGTATGCTCATATCCGGCAGTAAATCCAACTTATCTGAACCTATACTTGCCTCCAATGCCTCCGCTGGAGGCAAAGCAACCATGCTACTTCGCTATCTGTTCGAAGAACATATGCTTCGTTCAGGGGACTTTCTTATCCTCGATGAGCCTGAAATTCATCTGCACCCTCAACTGCAAATTGCATATGCACGTTATATCGTTGGAGCTGCACAAAAAATAGGAGTACGCGTACTACTCACCACACATAGCCCTTACTTCCTGCAAGCACTCATCACCTATTCGCAACTCTTCGGATTCAAGCAGCAACTCTCCGTGTACAGCGCGCAGTCTCAAACCAATCAATCCATTATCGTAGAAGAAGACAACAAGGGTATCGCTCGTATCTTTGAAAACATGGCACAGCCATTCCTGACCTTGGAGCGTGATATCGTCAATGACCTAACGGGGGGCAATCATGCTGAACTTTAAAGATTGCTTCAGTTGGATCTACATGCACACAGAGCTAGCGACTATTGATCAATTGTCATTTGATGAAAACGCCTGTCGCTCGGTCTCTGAAAGCAAACAATAACAATACAACTTCGACAAGTATGCAGAACTATTCCAGACACGGCACACAGACATGATTCGGCCGGCTTCGTGCGATGGACTCAATGCAATCAAGCATTGTGAGCGTTTATTCTTTGTGAAGTATAAAAACGGCAATGTCGTAGCTAAAAACGGGCAGACCAACGAGATAACACTCAAGTCAAAACCGGCCACGAATATTGAGAAAAAGCTCTACGACTCAGTACTCATGTTGGAATATGAGGGACTTATTAATCTCGCCGTGAGCCGCAATCAATGTATTGCTCTTGTTGTTGTTCGCAATGATGCTGTCCCACGAAGCGAAGCAGAAGCAGATTCCTTGCAATCCACCGCAAACCCTGTATTTCCGCAGCTCATGAGAACTGCCGACGAATTCAATATACGAAGCGCTGCCGGATTGGCAGAAAAACTATACCTTGCTGTCAAGGTCGTCATTGTCGATATATTTGAACGAGACTATCTTCCGCATCTGGAAGCATGAAGTATAGATACCCGTATCACAATAAACACTCAGACCGTGTAAGCATACTGCCGCGTGATTTGAGGGCGCACCGGAGCTTCCTCCACGCAGTAGTGCTTGCGCATGCTGGTCAGGATGGTGCGCAGCGCCTTGTTTGTCTGCTCGGCGGCCGTACGGAACTTTGCGTATTCCTTGCCGTGCGGGTCCTCAATATCCTCGGGTTCGGGAAGCATGGGCCGAATAATGGAAGCAGAGTCAATCACTGACTGCAAGCGTTCCTGAATGGTCAAGCCCTTGACCAGTCCGTTGCGCGCGCAGTACTCGCACATGTTGGCGAAGTCACCCAACAGGAACGTATACTTTACAGCAGTAGGTGCCAGCGTGACGATGTCTTTGCGCTGATCCTTCTCAAAGCACAGGATCAGATCAGCTGACTTGGCCATCGACTGTGTCAGGCGTCGAGAGCGGAACCCACTCGGTTCGATGCCTACGCTTTCCATGAGCAGGGCGCTGTTGGGATCAATCTGGTGCATGGGCAAACCATGCGTGCCCGCGCTGGAAACCTGCACTGTGGTACCGGAAAGGTAGCGGGTGAGTAGCAGCTCGCCCATGGGAGAACGACAAATATTGCCGGTGCAGACGAACATAATGTGCATGGGCTCAGTCCTTCTTCACACTTACAACGCTACCTTGCGGGCCTGCGTACAAACCACTGGCGCACCATTCTAGTCCGATACGTCGGACTGTGACCAATCCGCGTCCACCCACCATCACTTCATCTTCACAGAATGCTAATGGGAAATTCGTTTTTTTAAGCGATTTTGCTATAGGGGGGGGGGCGGACTCAGGTAGTGCCCGAACTCTTGCGCACTTTGGTCTTCGCCCGTCCCTGTGGCGGTGAT
>OATC01000411.1_pt1 | contig 11614 bp, 9 predicted proteins | sample 1475871 | NCBI WGS metagenome assembly OATC01 (sample SAMEA2579940, study PRJEB22360) | human gut metagenome | biome: human gut; feature: human-associated habitat; material: faeces | place: Denmark | collected 2008/2010
GCATTTTTCTGTACCGTCATAGCCTTTCTGATTGCGAAATAAGGAGATACATTCGCCAGCCTTATATTTTGCCTTTAAGCGTGGAATATCAAGTATTCCTGCTCGGTCATTGATTGCCAAATCAAGTCGTTTCATTTTACCGTCAGCGGTCATACAGTCCATCATAAAGTCATACCATGAACGCTCTTGTGCTAATAGGTAGGCTTCCATTTGACGACAGCCACGACCTTTTAATTCAAGCAGTACCCCTAACTGCTCATTCGCAGAACACATAACAAATATATCGCCAATATAATACTGACTTTCATATCTGTATTTTCCGTAATCTTCACGAAGCATATGTTTCGGGTTGAGTTTCAATACATTCTTGATAACCGATAATGCGTCTGTGGTAGGGAAACGGACACGAAAATAGTCAATCAATATAAATAATGGCTCTTGTGGATTAAGTCGCTCTAATTCGCTTGTAAGCCTTTCTTTGAGTTCATCTGTTAATGGTAACTTGCCATTTTCAATACGGTTATAATATTCTCTAGTGATACCACAAGCAGTTGCTATTTGTATTCGTGTTACTCCGTATTCATCACGCTTTTGTTTCAATTCTTCTAAAAAGTTTTTATCATTCATTTTAAAATTCCTCCAATCAAAAAAGGCAACTACCATACTTGATAATTGCCTAGTCATAAATCTTCACATAAGAAAAGACAGTCAATCTTTTACAATCAACTGTCTAATCTGCTTTTCAATATTCAATTTTCCATAGTGACATTCATGTTTAAAAATGCCACACCCTATAAAACAGGATTTTCCCTTATATATTCAGCGTTTCCGCTTACCTTTGTCTCTTGTCTCTTGTTTTTTATGCCCCCTTGTTATAAAGGGGGCCTGATGTTCGCTCCCACAGGCTCGCTCCCAGCTGAAGTGAACCAGTCGTTTGACAGCTACGCTGTCATGGCTTGATGTCTTCGACCGCAACCACGACTGAATCGCTCCGTCTGTAATATATGTTGAGCATATATAATTTTTATCAAGAATGCTTTATCTGTTTTCTAAGGATTTTCTTTTCTTCAATACACCTAGAATTGCAAGCAACAATCCACTCATTGTAAGTAGTGACACATATACCCCTAGATTTGTTTGGTCTCCAGTTATTGGATTGTCTGTATCTGGTTTATTTGGTTTCTGTGGCTTGCCTGGTTTTTCTGGTGTAGTAGGTTCTATTTTTATAAGCACTTTTTCCGCTATATTTAATGCGTCAAACGCTTTGTCAACCTCATCTTGTGTTGCCTCTCCATCATTTAAAACTGTTTTTGCATTTTCTAATGCCTGTGCGAAGTTTTTCCATGATTCTGCTGTGTAGTCTTTTACATCGTATTTGCTGTACTTGTCATATACTGCCTGTAATTTTGACTTGTCAACTACTACAACATCGCTCTCTGTTGTTACAGAAACTTCTGCTTTCTCAGATTCGTTTCCTGCTGTATCCACAGTGGCTACTTCAACTTTGTATGTTGTTCCCGCTTGTAATCCTTCAACAGTGTAAGACGTTCCTTCCACTAATTTGTCTGTATTCTGTAATTTACCGTCTATACATACTCTGTATCCTGCAACGTCCACATTGTCAAATGCTTCTGCCCAGTTTACTGTTACGCTAGTCTTTTTCACGTCTGTTACACGCAAATCTGAAGGTTTTGTAGGCGCTTCTTTATCCTCTACTGCAACGTCCTGATATGTGATAATCGGTGTAATATGAACAGATGGTTTTGATGGATTTCCTTCGTTCTTTGCTTCCACTCTTATAAAGTCACCTTTTTTCACTTCAATTCCTTCTTTTGCAGGGAATTCACCTTTTTTATTATTTTCAGTTAATTTGCAGTTTTGCTGTTCTGTTCCATTAACAGTTAATGAAACAATAACACTACCACCTGTATTACCTGCTTGTCTTAAATATGGTTCATTTGACTTAATATTAAAGTTTACTACACCGTCTTTTGCAGCGCGGAATGTCATGGCTGTCCCTTCCGCTGTGTTTGTATTAATTGGCGCTGAAATCAAACCGTGTGTTTCATCTCCGTAATCTTCTGTCGTTCCTTGTCCTGCATCTACACCTGGACCATAGTATGTGTCTAATGCCCAGTTTGGCCAACCGTCTTTATCTACAGTTGTCATGTTTGTATATTTGCCACCTTTTTTCATCTGAGCAAACCATACATTACCCTGTTGTTTGTGAACATAGTCTTTTGCCCACTGGTATTCGTTTTTCACTTCAATTTTGTAATCATTTGTTGTTCCGTTTTCTGCTGTAATGCGAACAACCATTCCATTTGAAACTGCACCTGCCTTAACTTTTTTGTCGCCATTCCATACAGATACAGAAGCTGTCTCATGTACTTTTACGTCAGACTTAATTGCACCTACTGTCATTGGGTTCTTTGTTGTAGAAGGCACATAAATTGTCTTTGTTTTTTCTTTTACCATGAAACTTGTTTCTTTTAACTGATTATCTGCATTTGCTACGATTGTATAGATAACTTTATTTGTTCCATCAGAGAGTTCAACTTTCATATTTCCTTTAACAATATCGTTTTCTCCTAAAGCTTTACCGTCTGCATTTTTTACAGTAAGAGCTAATCCTGCATCAAAGTATACATTTTCTTTTAATTCTTTGACAGTTGTGTTTTTCTCTAAACCACCGATTGTTTTAGCAGCATTGTCTACTGTGTATACTTCTGAACGCAATACAAGAGAAACAACATCACTTTCTGCTGCTCCGATTTCAGGTACTCCGCCGATTGCCTTTCCGAAGAAGTCATGCTCGATAGCATATCCGTTTAAGTCTTTAACAATCTTTCCTTTGTTGATTGCCGGAGAGTTCTCAGCAAGTTTGTATCCATCAAATATTGTTTTTTCATTTGGATTTTCATGTTTTCTTGCCTGTTTATCATTTGCAATCGCACTTGGTCCAAATCCTGTTCCTTTTGTTTCAATGCCTGCAAATACTTTTGTTCCCGCATCTACTTTTACTGCGTTTTTGTCATCTGGATATGTGCTTACATTATAGTATAAGTTATTGTCATATTTTTTGTTATTGCTTGGATTCCAGTTTTCTACAGCAACCGGTTTGTCACCTGCAAAGTAGAAAATATTGTTTTCCATATTTACCGGACCTGAGCTTCTGTACCAAAGAGATTTAATTCCTTCTTTAATGTAGAAAGTATTGTTGTATACCTGTGTATTTCCTGCATTTCCAGCTGGGTCTAATGGTCCCATTTCCTCATTCTGGCTGATGTTATAACGGAATGTGTTGTTGATAGATTCGCCCGCACAGAACATAATTGTACTTGCCGTATTTCCATGGCTATAGTTATACTGATAATTTGTTCCATCGCCAGAGTCAGCGTCCCAAGGCTGTCCGTCGCCATTACCATGTTTTGCATTTAATGTTTTGAAACATTCATTGTACTGGAATACTGCATTTTTACATTTCCATGGCCAGATGCCTGCTGCAACTCGTCCATTTCCAACCGGAAGTTTTCCAATTTCGTTTCCGTCTGCATCAAGTTTTGGCTGCTGTTCTGAAAAATCTGTTGTATTAATATGCTTTGAACCGTTTTCACCTACATTATACTGCACTACCGGTCTGTCTAAGTACATTGTTGTAATATGGTCTCCACCTACGTTATTTAGATAGTTGTTTTCAATGACAACATTTGTAGAACCGTATGTCTTGATTGTTTCATCACTGATTGCAGCGCCGCCAAATTTATCCCAGTTGTAAGTATATCCGACAGCAATACCCCAACGGTCTACAGTATCTACCTGACAGTTTCTAATCTGTACGTCGTCGTATCTCGCAATTCCTGTCTTTTCTTCATTTTCTGGTTTTTCTACGATAAAGTAGATACCGCCGTTTGTCATATGTTTGTTGTAAATGTTACCATCAATATCATGGATATACAGGTCATCTAACACGATGTGGTCTATTGTACCTTTGTTCTGTGCAACACCTGCAACACCTGTTCTGTCCATACAATATGCATCGTTGTATTTCTTTTCATTATCGTTTATATTGTCATCTTTTCCATCGCGGTCATTTGTAAGTTCAAGACCTCTGATTTCCACATACTCTACATCTTCAAGCAAAATGGAAGAAGATACTGTTCCTTTCCATTTATGATTTTGGTTATCAAGATGTTTTCCATAGTTCAATTCCCACTGTCCATGTCCGTTTGTGTTGATTTTAGGTCTGTCACCTTCTCCATACACAGAAACTTCAATCGGTGCGTCCTTGCTTCCGCTCCCTTTTAAGTGAAGTGCCTGATTTTCAAATACTGAACCTTTCTCAAGTAATACTTTGTCCCCCGGCTGAAGTTCAATTTTATTAATTTTTTCCAACGTTTTGAAAGCTTTGTTTTCAGACAAACCATCATTGGTGTCCTTTCCGTCTTCAGAACTTACATAGTAGGTTCTACCTACTGCGTTGTCTTTTGCGGTCACCGTGTATACAGGCAATGTAGACGCAACTGTTGATGTGACTAATGCCATGGTCAATAAACCGCTCAACCATTTCTTTTTCATCATGTCGTTTCCTCCTTAAGAAATTTATATATTCTTCAAGGTAAATCGGCTAATTTCCCCCCTCTCGCCGACAACCTGTGAATTCTTCATCTTCTGCCCAATAATCTCATCATATTTCTTTTCCCGTAATTCTTGTTCCACTGAGATTCTTGCTGTTTCCAAATCCATTTTTTCTTCACTGTCGTCATGAACCCAATCATGGCTATTATAATGTTCCAGCACTTCTTCTTCTGTCAACGTCATGCCTTTTCTTTTCTTGTCATTGCAGTATTTTTCTTTTAAAGTGCTCATTTCATATTGAAGATACAATTCAAATGTATACTCTTTTACACCGTATACCACTTCTCCGTTTTTTATCTTCTCTTCCCGTTCTGCATTTTCCGCTTTCCAACGCTTTTCCAAACCTGCAAAACTGCTATCTTTAACGTCGCCGTTTTCTTTTGCGACATCATACACCGCATTAATATATTGCAGACGTTCAATTGTATTCTCTGCTAAAATTTCATACCCGAATTTATCATCATACTTCTTTTCCCAGAAATCTTCTGTATATTCGTAATCATACTTTTGCTGGATTTCTATCTTCGTATCATACTCTACCGCTTTCATACAGGCGAGATACTCTTCATTACTCACTTTAGAATCTCCAACACTTAATTCAAATTGATTCACGTTGATATATATTACACTTCCTATAATAGAGAGAAGTACAATCCCTGATACAATCAGTATCAGGATATTTTTATCTCTTTTAAATTTTATTTGCATATTTTTGTTCCTACTTTCTGCTTATCATAAAAAAATTGATATTAAAGTGTAAAAAGACACAAATCACCTATACTATATAAATGATTTGTGTCTTAGATATTTCTATTGAATTGAGCGCATGAATGTATTGAATTGAGCGCATGAGTGCTCGAAAAAAAGGCAGACTTATCTGTTGTATATATGTATTGAGCATGCAATTCCTAAACATAACTGTCAACCCCTTTTAACTTTATCTTTTCTTTTCATTGAACAATTTCATTTTACCTTACTTTTCAATGCTTGTCTATAACAATATCATCTTTATAGAACATTAAATTCAAAATATACAATTTATCTTTGTATATATGAGTATAAGTCGTTATATTAGGCCCTTTCATTTGTTGTAATTTCGTTGTAAATTCACTAATTCTTATTGCTTCATATTGCTTTAAATGCTTGATTTATAAGGACTTTTTCGATTTTCTATCTGTTTTGTATTATAAAAAAAGAAGCTTTGTATCTCAGTCAATTAATGGACAAAGATGATGATTACGGTAACTTTAGTACGAATAATTCATACATAATATAAATTTTATACCTTTTTATATTTCTTATAATTATAACTACACATTTTTTGTATATAAAAAATAAAAAAGTCGGATAAATATCCGACTCATTAAATTTTAGCGCAATGTATCATAGTGCGTCCACATTGATAAAATTTTAACAATACCATCATAATCAGTTTCATTATATACATGTGGCTGCTCTATTATTTCATAAACGAAGCGATGCTGTATATTAATTCTTCTTGAATAAGCTCCATACAAATTTCCAACCAGTTTTTCATAGAATGGTGGATTTTGAAAAGGATTATTTTTTACAATTTCAATAAGTTCTCTTGCTTTATTGTCAAGTTTAGCAGACTTAAGATTTTTTATGTCTTTAACCGCTCTTTTAGTATATACAACACGGTACATTTACCACTTCACCTCATTTTCATCTAAGCAGTCCTCAACTTTTGTATTCATTCCATTAATTATATCATCTGCTAAATCAGTAACAGAATTTAAATATAATGTTTCTTGAATTGCGTTCCAGTCACTTTCACTAATCAAGACACAGTTATTTCCTTTGTTATTGGTTATTGTAACAGGCTGATTACTATTATTAACATCAGCTAACAGCTGATATATTTTTTCTCTTGCTTTTGTTGCTGAAATGTAGTCCATAATCTTCCCTCCTTTATTATATTATAACGTACGTATTAGCGTACGTCAATATATAATACAGTTTTATATAATATTCCCACTATTATTCTTACAAATCATTATATCTTTTCCTAATCAAAAAATAACCTTTCCTGGTATATTTACAGTACAGTATCGGCATCAGTAAAAATATTTCTTTATATAAGATATTTGCTTTTGAATACTCATAACTTTGAAACAAACATTCTTATTGTGTAACTATAAAAAATATCTCCATTGAAATACATTTTGGCTAATTCATCTTCAACAAATCCAAATATATCGTTTTATACCAATCTATATAATGCCCATAACCATATTTCTTATTATGATCTGTCTTTTCCGGTTTAGATGAATCAGCAACCACCAGATTAGTATTAAGCGGATCTAATGCTCTCTCTACACATTCTACAGAAACATAAAAAATTTTTAATTCTATAGCCACATATATATATCCTGTTTCCCGCACTAACCATTCTCACCTCAACTGCCTTTAATTTAATCATTGACACATCATTAGTAATTAAACTGATTCCAAAATGATTATAAAATTTAAAACTGCCTACAAATTTCTATCCATTTACGGATTGATATTTTGAAAAAGAAAAGACAGTCAACTTCAAGAAATCAACTGTCTTTCACATTTCACTATTCAATTTTTTCTAGTGTTAACAGGTGTTAAATAAGGGCCTTTTAGTTAACACCCCTTAAAAATGCGGTTTCGCCTTATGAATATGTTTCCCCTTGTTTTTGTATATTATCTCTTGTATTTTGTGGCCCCTTGTTAGATAACGGGGGCTTGATGTTCGCCCCCACAGGCCCGATTCACTCCATCTGTTTTCTTCATTTCATTTTATTTTTCAAAATCAGAGCCCCTGATAGACATATTATTCCACCTATACATGTTATGAGTGCCCTAAATAAAAACGAACTGAAAAATACAACAGGTAATTCTAATTTAAATAATTTACCTACTACATCAACAAGGATACTAATGACATCATTAAAAGATATTAACATAGTAATAATTCCTAAGGCTACTAATAATATTCCTATATTCTCTTTATTCTTCATATATTACTCACCCATAACCTTATTAAGCCCATCTGTCATACTCCACTGTGCACCTGTAAGACCATAAACCTGCTTTCCATGCATGGATTGCCCATCCTGCAGGAGTAGCTGCGCTCACAATTTTTGCAGCTGCTTTTTTTCCTAGTTTCTTTACTGCTATCTGTGCAACTTTCTGAACAAATTTAAAGTACTGTTTTTTTCCAATAAGATCAATTACTCCTTTATGGATTAAATTTCTAATTTGATAGATTCCAAAATCCTTTAGCAACTGTTTCACGAAACAAGTTGAAAAGTTTTGAACATGTTTTCCAGCTGATCTTGTTGATATTCCGCTAACAGCTTTGTTATTCTCTTTCTCTTTTGCTATTAAACCTCTAAGTTCTTTGGATTCAGAAGAAACACCAAATAAGGATTCCAATTTATCTACATTTATACCAGAAACATTTCCATAGCTATCATACTGTACCACACCGCTATCCATTAAAGTCTGAAATGCTTGTGCGGATTGATTTATTTTTTGATTTAATTCATCATCAGTTAATTCTTCAAAATTAACTGAATCTGATTCGCTTGCAAAAACTACAGATTGATTCATCACGCTAAATACCATTAGCAAAGATAAGAAACTAATTACAATTTTTTTCATTTTTACTGTACCTTCTAATATATTAACTGCTTATACTTTTCTTTAAAAATTATCGAAAATCTAAAAATAACTATCCACTTTATAACATATGAAATAGTATTGATTAAGTATTATTGAACCTTTTACCAATAGATAATGTTATTAGTAAAGATAGATAAAAATAAAACTTTTAAAAATCATTATACATATTTTTCTATATCATTTTATAACCGTAAAAAGTCAATTTTTTTATTTTATATTGGGAATATAAATGTGGCATATTGCGATTAAACGATATTTACGTTATCACCTTGCTTATTATGATTAAACTATAGATTATTTGTGATTACATTTACGCAAACAAATCCCATTTATTATTATAGAAATTGCGGTTAAAATCCAATACATATTTGACATTGTTGGAAGTATATCTTGCAATGAAGACCAATCTTCATTTTGAATAAAATCAGCATCCATACTATGAAATGCACATAGGGTCAAAGCAGTAAAAGATACAGCAAGAAATCCAAACCATTTTATATTTTTATGATCCAATACAGATAAGATATTTAGTGCTGTAAATAAAATTGCAAAAAAACCAAACACTATCCACATAATGAAATTCCCTCCATTTTTCACGCTTTTTCAACTTCTTTGTTAAAAATGATATTAGATTGCTATATAAATAAGAAATGTATTGAATACATTTAGCCTTATCGCTTTTTGTAGTTTAAATATTCACGCGGATAAAAGCGGAAATAAAGGTGCGTTTATACTCCACCAGTTATTCTATTATATGAATTAACTGATAGAGTGTAATAAAACAAATTTCATATACCAAAATTTACCTTTTATCGTATTACTCCTCCAAGAATAACAATTACTAATCAAAAAGATTTTACAATATCTATAATCGTATTTTAACACAATATGTTTTGTTTTTTGATAAGTTAAGATGAATTAAGATTTTTATGATTTAATTAAGACGAGTTATTATTTCTTAGTATAAGTCGTCATATCAGGCTCTTTCATTTGTTGTAATTTACTGATTTTGAGTGGCTTTATTTGCCTGTTTATCCTTTACTTATAAGGATATTTTTAATTTTTAAACTTTTTTTACAATAAAATCAGCCATTTTGGCTTAGTCATTATCATTTAAATACCAAGTTCTTTTTTTATTCCTGCTTTATTAAGCCACGAAGACAGTGTAACCGTCTTATTAATCGTTTTGCTTGAATTCTTTTTTTATCAGCTGTTCTATGTCAACCTCAATTAAAGCTACACACTGGTTTTCATCAAGATTTAAACTTCTAATTTCTGACGGCTTCGGAGCATCTTTGAACAATTAAGGAATGTAATCTTCCAGCACTAATTCTAACGCATCCTTGGCCATATACAACGCTTCTTCTGTAGAGTCCCCTTGACTGTAGCATTCCTCTACATCACTCCTGTCATCTGATTAAATGGTGAGGACTACTTCAATAGCCCTGCCTGCTTAAGTATTGCCTTTTCCAGACCTTTTTTCAAATCTTTTCCATTAACAGGTACAACGATTCGTTTACCAGTCTCATGGTTTATCAACTTCAAATGCGATCCAGATCGGCCAACTTCAACAAACTAGTTTTTCTTTAATAGTCTCGCTATCTCTTTTGGTATCATAGGCATTTTAGTACCTCCCACCAATTATATCTTAACAATCGGCTTTATTAGTATCTGAAAATTGTCCCCCTCACTTTGAAGTAACTCTAATGCCTATGATTTTAAACGATTTGGATTTCATAATACACTCCATTCTTCATTAAACAAAAAATTCCTCATAAAATGAGAAATTCTTGTACACACAGTCTCCATAAAGTATCTATCGCTATTATATTCTATGTTCTATGACAAAAACATCTTATTTATTCTCGATCCCTAAAATAATATCACATTCTAATAGCTTTGAATTTTAATCAAATATGAAGTTCTATAGCTTTTTTCTTTGTGATTTTTCATACATAAATAGACTTTCTAGTCCAGCTTTATGTCCGCACCTCCATTTGTACATATTTATATTGGCAATTATAAAACTCTTTTATTGCTATGAGTATTGATCGCATTTCACTGTTAACGACAGTGAAATTCTTATTTTTAACGAATAAATCCAATTTTTCTGAATAATAATAAGAATGATCCTAAGTTACCCGTGCGGGCTTAGGACTTTTTTATATTTTTTTAATAAGATACCAGTTTGATGACAGCCCCATTTGGTTATATATATTATCGATAGGAATTGTTTTTATTTTTTTTGAAAGACTAGTTAACCTTCCACTTATTTTATTAAACATAGTGTTAAATTCAGAAGGCGGCAAAAGAATTTTTGAAACAATCATTATTGCGAATATATCATTTTTACCATTAATATACTGTCCTTTTGCATTTGCGGGAATAGATAATGTACCGTGATAATTGGTATCTGAAATCAATTTATTACATCGGGCATTATAAAGTCTATCATCGTGAGCACAGAGATTTCTAAAATACGCCAGGACTTCAATGTACGAAGATAAGTCCTGCTCCATAATATCCCAATGCTTTGAAACCTCGATACGCTCACTTTGCTTCATAAGCTTGTAAAATGTAGAGAGCCTTGAAAGAGATATTGTATTCACCAATACCCAAAGCGGGACATAGCCATGTTTCACAATATAATGATTGATATAATCTTTTTTGATAGTTGCTCTTGCCAAATCCATTTGTATATTAGAAATAAGTTCGTTTATATGCTTCGCTCTATCATTGATTTTCTTTCTAGATGCAGAATTATAACTTATAAAATCAAAATTTGAATATTTTAAATAGTTTTCTACACCATGATATTTTGAAAATATATGTGCAACCAATGTTCTTAATGTGTTTTATATTTGTAAAGTGTACTTGAATATTAAAGGAACGCAATTCTCTATCAAAACAATATAGTGCATATACTTCATCAAAAGATGTACCTGAAATGAATTTTTCTTTTCCAGATGTATCGATATAACAAAACAAGTCTTTATAACCATTTATAACATTGGTACTACGTCAAGAAAAAGTACCAGTTAAACTGAAATATTTCATCTAGCTTAACTGTTTTTTTGCATAACTTCTTTCATACTGATTTGGACTTTGATAATTACAGTGACTATGCGTTCTCACTGTATTATAAAATGTCTCTATATATTCAAATATCAGCTTATATGTATCATCATAATTTTGGATTTTGTACTGGTTTAACCACTCCCTCTTTATTAATGAATGAAACGATTCTATACATGCATTGTCCCATGGACATGCTTTTTTTGAATAGCTTCGTTTCATT
>OATC01000414.1_pt1 | contig 11572 bp, 9 predicted proteins | sample 1475871 | NCBI WGS metagenome assembly OATC01 (sample SAMEA2579940, study PRJEB22360) | human gut metagenome | biome: human gut; feature: human-associated habitat; material: faeces | place: Denmark | collected 2008/2010
GGCGTCCAGGTAGGGTTCGGGATTTTCTGCCCTATGCGGGTCGTCATCTCCGGCGTCTCCAGCCCCTGCTGACCAATCCCCAGGGGATAGACCTGCACCTGATTGACGCCCGGCGGGAAGTAGTACAGGCGCAGCTCGGCCAGGTTGACGACGATGCCCTCGCGCGGCACGTCCGGCAGCAGCATCTGCGAAGGTATCAGCACCTGAGTACCCGGTTTAGGCTGCACCGGCGCAATGGTATCGTTCGCTTCAAGGATCAGCATCGCCGCCGTATCAAAACGACGGGCAATCGCCTGCAGGTTGCGGTCACCCTCCTGTACCGTCCAGAACTGGTTCTCACCAATCAGACGACTGTTGGCAGGAGGAAGGGGGTAATCAACGGCCCAGGCGGCGTGGGACGCGCTGAGGGCGCTCAGAAGGGCAATGGTGATAAGAGAAGCGCGTTTCATACTGAGATTCCTTCTTTCGCTGATAAAACGCCAGGCCTGTTATGCACGACGGGAGGCGAGCCTCCCGTCGTGCATAACAGAATGAAATCTACTGTTTTATTCTAGCTAAGATTTGCTGCTTTCGCGCGAATTGCGCGGATCATGGCTTCCAGTCCTTGCGACCGCGAGGGGGTAAGGTGCTGCGTCAGGGCCATTTTTTCAAACCACGGACGCACGTCAAACGCGGTGATATCTTTGGCCGTCATCTGGTCATAGAGGATAAACACCACCGCGATAAGGCCTTTGACGATGGCCGCATCGCTGTCGCCGCGAAGCGCAATCGCGCCGCTCTGCTCCTGCGTCATCACGATCCACACCTGGCTCTGGCAGCCCTGAATGATGTTCTGCGCGGTGTGTTCCTCCGGGCTCAGCGGCGCCAGGCGCTGACCCAGTTCAATAATATAGAGATACTTCTCTTCCCAGTTCGCACAACGGCTAAAGTTGCGCAGCAGTTTGTCTCTGTCCGGTAACGCCGCCATAGTTGCTTCCTTTAGCTTAATAATTTGTGGATCCGCTGTAGCCCCGCCACCAGTCGGTCCACCTCCTCCGTCGTATTGTACATCGCCAGCGATGCCCGGCACATGGCCGGCACGCCGTAGAACGCCATCAGCGGCATGGCGCAGTGGTGCCCGGTCCGCACCGCAATACCGTAGTTATCGAGGAAGCTGCCGACATCATAAGCATGATGTTTGCCGAGATTAAAGGCGATCGCCCCCAGGCGATCTGGCGGGCCGTAAAGGGTTAAATCCGCCACGCTCTCCAGCGCCTGCAGCGCGTAGCGCATCAGGGTCTGTTCATATTCCGCGATGTGCGTCAGCCCCAGCGCGCTGACGTAATCCAGCGCCGCGCCCAGCCCGATGATGCCGCCGGTATTCGGCGTTCCCGCCTCGAAGCGCCACGGCGCTTTTGCCCAGGTCGTGCCTTCCGTCAGGCTGACCGTGGCGATCATCGACCCGCCCCCTTCCCACGGCGCCATCTCCTGCAAAATGTCCTGCTTGACGTAGAGCACGCCGATGCCGGTGGGACCGTACAGCTTGTGGGCGGAGAAGGCGTAAAAGTCGCACTCCAGCGCCTGCACGTCCACCGGATGGTGCATCACCGCCTGCGCGCCGTCCACCAGCACTTTGGCGCCGTGCTGATGGGCCAACGCCGTCAGAGCGGCGATGGGATTTTCGGTTCCCAGCACGTTCGATACCTGGGTAATGGCCAGCAGGCGGGTACGCTCGTCAAACAGGCCGGGGATCGCATCCAGCTGCAGCGTACCGTCCTGGTTCAGCGGGATCACCCGCAGCTGCGCCCCCACTCTGGCGCACAGCATCTGCCACGGCACGATATTGGCGTGATGCTCCATCGCGCTGACGATGATGTTGTCGCCCGCGCCGACGTTGGCGTTTCCCCAGCTGTTCGCCACGAGGTTAATGCCTTCCGTGGTGCCGCGAACAAACACCAGTTCCTCCGCCGAGCGGGCGTTGAGGAATGTCGCCGCCCGCTGGCGCACCTGCTCCATGCTCGCCGTGGCTTCCGCGCTGAGGGTATGAATGCCGCGATGCACCGCCGCATAGCCGTGGCGGTAAAATTCCGCCTCAGCGTTAATCACCGCTTCCGGCTTCTGCGCGCTGGCGGCGCTGTCGAGGTAGGCCAGCGGCTGGCCATTAACCTCGCGATTGAGAAGCGGGAAATCCGCGCGCACGCGTTCCACAGAAAATGTCATGCCTTACCTCCCGGCAAACGCTGGCCTATACGCGCCAGTATCTGCTGCCTGAGCGCCTCATCGTCGATCGCTTCCGTGAGCTCGGCGGCAAAGGCGTAAAGAATCATCTGCTGAGCCGCCTGCTGCGTAATGCCGCGCGAGCGCAGATAAAACAGCTGTTCGTCATCAATACGCCCGATGGTCGCGCCGTGGCTGCACTTCACGTCGTCAGCGTAAATCTCCAGCTGCGGTTTGGTATCCACTTCGGATAAGCGGCCCAGCAGCAGGTTGTTGTTGGTCATCTGGCCGTCGGTTTTGATCGCATGCTGCGCGACGTTAATCAGGCCATTAAACACCGCCCGCCCTTTATCGTTGACGATGGTTTTATGCAGCTGGCGGCTGTTACAGTACCCGACCTGATGATCGAGCCAGGTGCGACTGTCGCAGACTTCGCCGTTGACCGGCATCGCCAGCGAGTTAATCCGCAGGGTGCTGTTTTCCCCCTTCAGCTGCGTGCTGGTGTGGTGGCGCAGCACCGAACTACCGAGCAGAAAACTGCTGCTGAAAGCGGAGGCGTCGCGCCCGAGCGCCAGGTCGTTATGGGCAAAATGGTAGCTTTGCGCGTTCTCAAACGCCAGCTTGATATGCTGCAGGTGGGCGTTATCCGCCACGGTCATCGTCAGCCTTGCGCCGGTAAAGTGGCGCTCATCGTTAAGGCTCAGATAGTGTTCGATGATGGTCGCCTGAGCGCCGCTCTCCAGCGCCAGATGGTGGCGATAGTGGGCGGTGTTCATTTCATCGCTCGCCAGCCCGCGCGTCAGGTGCATAATCAGCAGCGGTTTATCCGAGCGCTGGTTGCGCCTGACCCGAATATGGGTAACGGTGGTCGCCAGGCTTTCGGTCAAATGCAGAAACACTTCAGGCTGAACGGCGTCAGGCAGCTGCTGACGCTCGTTATCCACCTGCACTTCATAGCCGCTGGCGGCCAGATCGTCGCTCAGGCTCGCGCTAAACTGACCGTCGACAAACACCAGCCGCCATGCCTCTACCGGTAGCGCCAGTTCGTCGCGCCGGGCCGCCGTCAGCGTCTGCGGCTGAGCGGCGACAAAGGTCTGATTCAGTAGCGCGTCCAGCGGGGTATATTTCCAGTTTTCGTGTTTACGCGTTGGCAACCCCAGGCGCAGCAGCTGTTGCAGGTGCTGATGCGCCTGCGGGCTGCGCTGCCCGCTTTGGGACTCAAACAGATGGTGCCACTGCTGCAGCGCGTTACTGCTGTTCGGTAAGCCAGCCATAGCCCTGCTCCTCCAGTTGTTTGACCAGAGTAAAATCGCCGGATTTGACGATTCGCCCCTGGTACAGCACGTGGACGTAATCCGGCTTGATATAATCGAGAATGCGCTGATAGTGGGTGACGATAATAAACGAGCGCTTGCCATCGCGCAGGGAGTTGACGCCGTCAGAGACAATCTTCAGCGCGTCGATATCCAGCCCGGAATCGGACTCGTCCAGGATGCACAGCTCCGGTTCCAGCACCGCCATCTGCAGGATATCGTTGCGCTTTTTCTCGCCGCCGGAGAAGCCTACGTTAACCGAGCGGGTCAGCAGATCTTCCGGCATCTTCAGCAGCTTTATTTTGTCTTCCATCAGGTCCTGGAAGTCAAAACGGTCAAGCTGTTCCTGGCCACGATAGCTGCGCACGGCGTTGAGCGCGGTTTGCAGGAAAAACTGATTGCTGACGCCGGGAATTTCCACCGGATACTGGAAGGCCATGAAGATGCCTTCACCGGCGCGATCTTCAGGGGAGAGTTCCAGTAAATCTTTGCCTTTAAACGCCACGCTGCCGCCGGTCACTTCATAGTCTTCACGCCCGGCCAGCGTAGCGGAGAGCGTACTTTTCCCGGAGCCGTTCGGGCCCATAATGGCGTGCACTTCGCCGGGGCGAACCTCCAGATCCAGCCCGCGCAGGATCGCTTTGTCTTCAACGGCGACCTGCAAATTTTTTATACTTAACATCTTATTTCCTTTGTTATCAGCCGACGCTGTGTTCAAGGCTAATTGCCAGTAATTTTTGCGCTTCTACGGCAAACTCCAGCGGCAGCTCTGAGAAGACGTCTTTACAGAAACCGTTGACGATCATCGAAATCGCATCGTCTTCGCTGATTCCGCGCTGCAGGCAGTAGAACAGCTGATCTTCGCCGATACGGGAGGTGGTCGCTTCGTGCTCCAGCTGCGCGCTGTTGTTGCGGCATTCCACGTACGGGAAGGTATGCGCCCCGCTGTCCGGGCCAATCAGCATGGAGTCACACTGGGTGAAGTTGCGCGCGTTGGTCGCCGTCGGCATGATTTTGACCAGACCGCGATAGCTGTTCTGGCTGTGGCCGGCGGAAATGCCCTTCGAGATAATCGTCGAACGGGTGTTTTTGCCGATATGGATCATCTTGGTGCCGGTGTCCGCCTGCTGATGGCCGCTGGTCAGCGCCACCGAGAAGAACTCGCCGATGGAGTTATCCCCGCGCAGAATGCAGCTCGGATACTTCCAGGTGATCGCCGAGCCGGTTTCCGACTGGGTCCACGACATTTTGCTGTTCTCGCCTTCGCACAGGGCGCGCTTGGTGACGAAGTTGAGGATCCCGCCGGTATTGTTGTCGCCGGGGAACCAGTTTTGCACCGTGGAGTACTTCACCTCGGCGTCTTTATGAATAATCACCTCGACCACCGCCGCGTGCAGCTGGTAGCTATCGCGTACCGGCGCCGAACAGCCTTCGATATAGCTCACGTAGCTGCCTTCGTCGGCGACCAGAATGGTGCGTTCGAACTGGCCGGTTTTTTCCGCGTTGATGCGGAAATAGGTCGACAGCTCCATCGGGCAGCGTACGCCTTTGGGCACATAGATAAAGGTGCCGTCGGACGCCACCGCCGCGTTGAGGGCGGCAAAGAAGTTGTCGTTGCCCGGCACCACGGTGCCGAGGTATTTCTTCACCAGTTCCGGGTGATCGTGGATCGCTTCGCCGAAGGAACAGAAAATAATCCCCTGTTCCGCCAGCTTTTCGCGATAGGTGGTCGCCACCGAAACCGAGTCAAAAATGGCGTCGACGGCCACTTCCCGTCCTTCCCGCACCGGCACGCCGAGAAGGTTAAACGCCTCTTCGACTTCGCTGGTCAGAAACGCGCTGGACCCCGTTTGCTGCAGCGCGCCGGGCTCAGAGGCGCAGGCGTCATCGCAGTTGCCGCAGGAGGGCGCTGAATAATAGCTGTAATCCTGATAGTTCAGCTTGTCGTAGTGCGCCTTCAGCCAGTGCGGCTCTTCCATCGCCTGCCAGGCCTTAAACGCGTTCAGACGAAACTCCAGCATCCATTCTGGCTCATTGCGGCGCGCAGAAATCGCCCTGACCACCTCTTCATTTATGCCTTTCGCCAGCTCATCGGTCCGTAGCTGAGTGAAAAAGCCCTCTTTATAGTTGAGTGGCCCGCCGCTCCAGGTTTTGACATCGTCAGTTGCTTCAGTATTACGAGACATAGTTACTCCGCCTGAACGCCAAAACTTTCGCCGCAGCCGCATTCGTGCTGGGCTTTAGGGTTATGAAATTTGAAGATTTGATTTAAGCCTTCGCGAACGTAATCGAGCTCGGTGCCATCGATAAACGGCATCGCCTGCAGCGGCGCCCACAGCTTCGCGCCATCGCGCTCAAATAACAGATCGTCTTTCGCCGGTTCAGCAATTAGCTCGAGAACGTAGCCAAAACCGGCGCAGCCGCTGGTTTTAACGCCAAGCCGCAGCCCCTGCATATCCGGCTGTTTGCGGACTAGATCGCGAATATGGGCGGCGGCGGCTGGGGTCATGACCAGCCCACGCCAGCTAAAATCTTCGGGATTGAAAGTTCCTGCATGTGAATTCATCGCTCTACCTCATAGGTTGACGCCATCGGGCCATATCGCTATGTTAGTGATAATGATTATCACTTCAACCCATGCAGAGAAGGGGTATTTCCCCATTCAGTGCTTTTTATAAGCATAGACCCTGACAGAAGAGATATCGGAGATGGAATAAATTGTTCAATGCATTGATTAATAATGCATTTCAGTGCCAGAAAGGTAGAAATTGCAGGAAAGTTAAAATATGCATCGGAAATACCTATTTTTGAGATAGCGAATTTGCGTTGCGTAGACCCCACCGTGAAGGGCAAAAGAGTCACAACCGCGTCCTGCGGGTAAAAAGGAGAAATGGCGGACGTTATCTTTCCCGGTCATGAGGCAAAAAGACCGCGCTAACCACGGAAATTAAAAGGGCAGCGCCATGGCGGCGATGGAGGCGCTACCGCGTATCGCTAAACGGATGCCCGTTTAATTGTACTGCAGCGTCATGACCACAACAGCACTAATAGTTCCGGGCGTCGCACCGCCTGACACCGATTTTACCGAGGCCTGCATAGCCAGGGTTGCGGTTCTGTCAGCCGCGATATTGTGGGTGATGCTGGAACCCGTTCCCTTAAGCGCGCCGCTGCCCGCTTCACTCATCGCTACCGCCACGTTGGTGGCCGTACCGCTATTCAGATAATAGTCAGGACCGGCAAGCGGATCGGGAGCGCCGGTGAAGGAGGCCGTTACGCTGCGCGTTCCCGCCGGACAGTTGGTAAACAGCAAATTAAAGGCCACAGGGTCGGAGGATGACCCGGGCGTGGCCATGTTGGTTGCCTGAATATCGCCCAGATTGACATCGAGGTTGCTGTTTCCCCCATTGAATATACAGGGCGAGGCGACAATATTTCCCGTCACCCCCATCGTCACGCTATCGGCAGAAAAAACGTTCCAGCACAGCAACGTCAGAATAAGCAATTTTTTATGGCGTATTTTCATTTTTTCACCCGTTACTGGTACGTCAAATTAAGCGTGGCGGTCGCATTTGCCGAGCCGGATTCAACGGAAGTTAAGGTCTGATAATAACGGGCCGTCAACGGCAGCGTTTCTTGCCCGCCCGATGACCGTTTTAATAACAACGGGCTATTGATGGCCAACGGCGCGCCATTATATAAAAGCTGCACGCCAACGCCCTTTGCCGTACCGGCGCTGCCCTGCCCCGTTAATGCCATTACGCTGGTATTGGCGCTGTCGGGATTTTGTACGCCGCTCAGCGAAACGGTGATATTGGTGCCGGCGTTGCAGCTTAACCCCAGATTTTGCGTATTCTGCGCGCCAGCGGGCGTGGTGCCTACCGTCGAGCCGAACGTTGAAGCGGGAATATCGCCAATGATGAAGTTCAACTGAGGCGTAGTGATACTGCAGGCCAGCGCGTTGATTGTCCCATCGGTGAGTGTTGTGGTCAGGCCATCGCGGTAGACGCCGTCGCTGCCCTGGAGCGTCACCACCCCGATCGTTCCCGGCGTTAATGCGCCTGATGACACCTGGCCGGTAACCACGAGCTCAATTCTGCCGCCCCACCACTCCACGTATGAGGCCTGCGCCTCATAGGAAAATGTATTGCTTGGGTTTTCAAAGTAATTCCCGGAAGAGAAGCGAATACCGATACCATCGACATTAGTGGTGTAAACATGATTACCGTAGCTGCTCGGATTCCCACCAAGATACCGCATGCTGAATCCAAGCATTAACGGATTAGTACAACCGGTTAAATAGGAGGTGGTTTTCGTCGCATTCTGAGAAAAAATAACGGTCCCGACCGGCGCATCACGCGGTACGGTAATCGTTCCCACGGACAGAGTGGAGATCTGCGGGGTAATGGTGGTGCAGGTTCCGGCACGCGCGTTATTCCATCCGGCTATCAAGCCGAGCAAAATAACAGAGTAAATCAATCTCATGTTTAACGTTCCTGGTGACAACTGGCGCTAACTTCTGTTATTCCAGCGTAGGTTGATTGTTTCGGCAGGCTGAAATCAGCACGGCACTGTTGGCTGGACTCGCGACCCCACGTGACGATGATTGCCCCCTGCTCGCGCATTCCGCTTAAAAAAACCTGGCCGCGATCGCCAACGATAAAGCTGCTCTTATTATCATCCGCAAGCGTCACCACCGCCCCGAACGGCACGAAGCGGTTATTGTCGGTTAAGGTCATCAGGACCCTGCGCCCCACTTTGGAAAGATAATCGGCGCGCACCACCGCACCTCGCGTCGGGGTAACCGTGTCGGTGTTTATCTCCAGCTCTACGTCCTCAGGCATATTTTGCGGATCGAGCGTCAGGTCGTTTTTTCGATAGACGGAAATATTGCTGACGACCGTATATCCCCGGTAGTCCGTGCGCGCGCCGGGTTGGTTGCGAATATTCACGCCGTGTGCGCCGGGGGCTTTTATCAGGGCATTGGTTTCACCGAGCGGTTGGGAAAGCGTGATGCCATCGGCGTGGGCGATAACGCCCCCCTGCAGACCATAATTAAGACGCTCGCTGTTTTTGTCGTAGCTATACCCCGCCGTCACTTCGCCGTACGTCCCTTTATAGTCACCGTTCATATTGCCGGTGTAACCCACGCCATCCGTACCGTAACCCTGCTGGACGTTCCAGTTCAGCGAGTTGTTCTCCAGCGCGACGCCGTTCATGCCGATATTATGCGTCGTTCCACCATTCTTGCTGGCGTTCATGCCATAGCTGGCCCACGTTTGCGGGAGGAATTTATCCAACGGTACGCTGACGTTAAACGCCAGCAGCTGTAACCGCGCGCTGTTACTCGCGCTGTCGTTTGACGTCGCGCTACCATTTTTGCTGTATGTCCAGGTCAGGCCGTAGCTGATATTGCGCCAGTAGTTGTTGTATCCGACGCTCCAGGAAGCCATCGACCTGGCGGAGTTCCAGTAATCTTCCCTCGCCGCGCTGAGGGTTAGCGATCCCAGTTCGCGGCTCAGCGTCTGGCTCATCGTCAGCTCCGCGCGGTTACGCCTGCGGTCCTGCAGCGCGCTGCTGTCTCCATATGAATCCAGAACTTCCTGCATCCCGTAATAGCCGCTGGTGGAATAGCGGTATCCCGCAATGGAAAAGTTGGTCCCGGTATCGATGAAGTTTTTGCTGTATCGCGCTCGCCAGGATTGGCCGCGCGATTTATCCGTTTTATCCGGCGTTGACCAGGCCTGCGTGACATCCGTGGAGATAGCGCCTAACGCCCCCATATTTTTACCCACGCCGAATGCCAGCGACTGATATTTGCTTGACTCCTGCAGGCCGCCATAGAGGGTAAAGCCATGCTGCAGGCCATAAATTGCCGTTGTCTGCCCGAAAGGGGTTTTATCCACGCTGCTGTTATATGAACGATACTGCCCGCCGGTGATGGCGTATTTGAACCGGGCTTCCCGCTGCAGTACAGGCAGCGAGGCGTAGGGCAGCGTGAAGTGCTGTTCGCTGCCATCGGCTTCTTTAATCGTCACGTCGAGATCGCCTGCCCCACCGGTAGGATACATATCCGTGATTTCAAAGGCGCCCGGCGCAACGTAGCTTTGGTAGATCTGGTAGCCGTTCTGGCGCACCACGACCTGCGCATTGGTTCGGGCAATGCCGCGTACTACGGGCGCATAGCCCTTAAGAGAATCCGGCAGCATGTCGTCATCGGATGCCAACTGGCCGCCGCGAAACGGCATACTGTCGAACACGTCGGCAGGCGCAGAGCTGTCGCCAACGGTAAGCTGGGCTTTCAGAGGAATAATGGCCCGCTGCGCATAGGTATAAACGGTATCCCATTTATCCTGGCCGGAGGACTCCCGTGACCAGGTGGTATAGTTGCGAAAACGCCAGGGTCCGATATTGATCCCCGGACGCAGGTTCGCATACTGGCTGTCGCTTCTGCCGCCCTGGCCCGTTTTCGCCCGAGTGTTCGCTCCGCTCAGGCTGTAATTGAGCAATGCCGCAGTAATCCCCTCATCCCACATTTCCGGCGGTACATAGCCCCTGGCCGGCAGGTCGATCGCCGCCTGGGGAATACTGATAACCAGCCGCTGGGCGCCAAACTGAAAATCAGCGCTGGCTTGCGGAATAGCCTGGAGATTGGCGCAATCACTATTTTCTACCGACAGCTGGGGAAAAAGTTCGGTTTTCACTCCCCACTGTTTTAATTGTTCCACGCTCAGACAGGGCTGTAATACCTCATTACCACCCCCGTTTTTTGCCATCGAAAAAGGAATATCCCGGGTGTCCATTAACTGGTCATCAAGAATAATATCCACATGGTATGTTCCCGGCGCCTGAGAGCCCGATTCAAAAGCCGATAAATCCGCTTTGCCCACGCCGGGATTATCTAACTCTACCAGGGCCGTATTAAACGAATCACTGGCATACAGTTCCGGAGAGAAACCGGTTAACGCTATGGCGATAAGCGTAGCCAGACGAGCAGGTCGCAACTTATTATTTTTTATTGTCATCGCTATTACCTATTTAACGCTGGGCTTGCCATTTACTCTGGGATTACAAACTGGCTTGATGTGACGGACCGGGGCTGCCGTAGTCATTAATAACTTTAAATGTCAGGGCATTGCCGGAGGCCCCGTCCGGCATGCGGAATCGGGTGGTCGAACCCGGCATGACGTAGGTCACCTGGGCAAGCATTTTTCCGCCCACGGTAATTTCATTGAAATTAATGACGTAAGGCGTTGGGTTATTAACCTGAAGTTCATTGCCGCTTCTTTGCCAGGTGAGTTTATTCGCCTGTTCCTCCGGCGTTGAGGCGCGAAGCGTAACGGGACGGTAAATCAGCTTGATGCGCGTTTTTACGGCAATTTGCAGGGAGTTCATCTGCTTTGATGCCGAGGGAATCGCTTTAATATTTATCCAGAATAAACTTTCTTTGGTCTGAGGCAGTGAACCTGTCGCGACAATTCGCTCAATATTTTTTTGTCCGCTGTCGAGGCGATACATCGGCGGCGTAATAATAAAAGGCGCTTTACCAGAACCAACGTCTTGATCATCTATCCATGACTGAATTAAATAAGGTGTCGCATCAGGATTATTAACGCTGATTGACGCTTCTTTTTTTGCACCATCGAAAATGATGCGCGTGCCGCCGATAATCACCCCGGCAGTAGCGCTTGCCTGCACCAGCGTTAACATTGTTATCGCCAGGCTAATTGTTCTGATAAAACGCATTTTATACCTCTTAAAACAAAGGGGCCGGGCCGGCCCCCTACTGATTACTGCAGAAACTTAGTTGTAAACCACTGAGAAGTTCGCGACCGAGTTAGCTGGACCGGCGACTACCGTCGCAGCGGTCGACATATACTGCGCATAGAAATTCAGCGTATTATCGGCGGTGCTGCTGAGTATGTAGCTATAACCGTTGCTGCCGTGCAGAGGCAGGTCGGCTTTATCCGCCGTCATCAGATTAATGGCAACACCGGTTGCGGCTCCGACAACCGACGAGTCAATGGCCAGCAGGTTGGAATTGTCTGGATCGGGCGTGCCATCAA